>OJEE01000135.1_pt1 | contig 14370 bp, 13 predicted proteins | sample 1593231 | NCBI WGS metagenome assembly OJEE01 (sample SAMN05416702, study PRJEB24817) | seawater metagenome | isolation source: Sea water | place: Canada:Atlantic | collected 2013-07 | reverse complement strand
CGTGGGCTCGGAGATGTGTATAAGAGACAGATATTATACATGCTGCTCATTTAAATAAAGTTGAGCGCATGCTTTTTTTAGGATCTTCATGCATTTACCCAAGATTGGCAGATCAACCGATTAAAGAAAATAGTTTACTTGCCGGAGCGCTTGAGCCAACTAATGAATGGTATGCTATAGCAAAAATTGCAGGCATCAAATTAATCCAGGCATATAGAAAACAATATGGATATGATTGGATTTCTGCGATGCCAACAAACTTATATGGCCCAGGGGATAATTATGACTTAAATAGTTCTCATGTTCTTCCGGCACTATTGCGGAAATTTCATGAGGCTAAGATTTCAGAAAATTCAGAAGTAACAGTTTGGGGAAGTGGAACACCGCTTAGAGAGTTTATGCACTGTGATGACTTAGCAAGTGCACTGTTATTTTTATTGAAAGATTATTCTGGGTATGAGCATATTAATGTGGGTTCCGGTGTGGAGGTATCTATTCGTGAGTTAGTTGAAGTCATTGCTAAAGTAGTCGGCTATGACGCTAAAATAGTTTGGGATAAAACTAAGCCAGATGGTACACCAAGAAAACTAATGGATAGCTCTAATTTGCATAAAATGGGTTGGAAAAGTAATCGAACATTATTTGATGGAATAAGTCATACATATGAGAACTGGCTAGCTAAATAAAATAATATAATTTTATAGCTTATCCTTTTGGACCCTGTCCTCTAGAATAAATATCATCATATCTATGAATATCATCTTCACCAAAGTATGTACCTGTTTGAACTTCGATTAATTCCATAGGTTCTTTTCCGGGGTTTTTCATCCGATGAATAGCACCAAGAGGGATGTAACTAGATTGGTTTTCATTTACTTGCTTTACTTCTTTATCAATTGTCACTTCTGCAATACCAGAAACAACGATCCAATGTTCAGCGCGATATTTATGGCTCTGAAGTGATAACGAAGCACCTGGGTGGACATGTATTTTTTTTACTTGAAATTTTTTATCAATTGTTAAACTTTCAAACCATCCCCATGGGCGGTGATCTTTTGGAAAATGTGTTGCTTGGACTGCTTGTTTTTCTTTTAAAATATCAACAGCTTTTTTGACATCTTGTGATTTTGACATATCCGCAATTAGCACTGCATCGTTCATAGCTACAGCAATTATATTTTTTAGGCCAATTCCCACAAGCTCTATTGTATCATTTTCTGAGCGTATTAAAGAATTTTTACAATCTATGGATGTTGCATTTTCAGAAACAAATACACCGTTTGGATTGTTAACAGTTTCTCGCCATACAGCATCCCACCCACCAAGATCAGACCAGCCTCCATTAAAGGGAACAACTGAGAGATTATCAGATTTTTCCATAATAGCGTAATCAATAGATATATTTTCAGCTTTTGCCCAAGAATTACTTTCAAGACGGCAAAAACCTAGATCATTTATGCTATTATCAAGTGATATATTTACAGCATCAAAATCTGATGAGGCATATTTTACAAATGCATTAATGATATCTTTTGCTTGAAATAGAAAAATTCCTGAATTCCATAAAAATTTCTCAGATGCACACATTTTTTCTGCATCTTTTAGATTCGGTTTTTCAACGAAAGCTTTTAATGGCACTGCTTTATCATTTGAGGTTTTAGAAAGCTCTAAATAACCAAAGCCTGTTTCAGGATGGGTTGGTTTAATTCCAAAAGTGACCAATTGACCACCTAAAGCTTCAATATAAGCTTCCTCGACTGCGGATTGAAATGCCACTGTGTCATTTATTACATGATCAGAGGGAGCCACTATAAGAATAGCATCGGGGTCTTTTCTATATTCAAATAAAGCCGCTGCTAAAATGGCAGGTGCAGTATTACGTCCTTCAGGTTCAATCAAAATAGCACCTGGGTCTATGCCTACTTCATGTAATTGTTCACTGACAATAAATCTATAATCAGAATTTGTTACAATTATTGGGTTTTTAAATTGTTCGCCAGTAAATCGGTTGGTTGAATCTTGGAAAAGGGTTTTATCACCTATTAATGGTACAAATTGTTTAGGATAGCTTTTGCGGGAAAGTGGCCAAAGGCGAGATCCTGAGCCTCCACATAAAATTACAGGAGTAATTTGTTTCATTATTAGTTTGGCCTTTTTTAATTAATCTTGAGATAAATAGTCTCATTATGTTATGTCGCTGAATATTATATGTAAAATTATTTAACAATAAAAATCTATGTAATTCATGATAAACTATTTCTATTCTATGGTATATCCTCTCTTAAAATATTATAGTCTCATTATAAAAAAGACATGTTGTATATAAATGCCTGAACTACCTGAAGTTGAAACTGTTCGCAGTGGTTTAGAGCCTGTGATGGTCGGTAACAAAATTAAATTTGCTGATATTAGACGTCCAAATTTACGTTGGCCGTTTCCAGAAAATATGTCTGAGCGATTAACAGGTAAAACTATTACAAGACTCCGTCGCCGCTCAAAATATATTTTATGTGATTTGGATAGTAATGAAACTTTACTAATTCATTTAGGGATGTCTGGTAGGATGACTATTTCGCACCCTGTGACCAATGCTAAAGATGTATTGGGGGATTTTCATTTTATCCACCCAACACCTGCAAAGCATGATCATGTAGTGTTAGATATGTTTGATGGTACGAGAATTAGCTTTAATGATGCCAGGCGTTTTGGTTCAATGGATCTTATTAAAACGATTATGTTAAACGACCATAAGTTAATTAAAGCATTAGGCCCTGAACCTTTAGGTAATGAATTTAATTCATCGTACTTATCCAAAAAATTATTGGGTAAAACAGCTCCAATAAAATCAGCGTTATTAGATCAGCGTATAGTGTCAGGTTTGGGAAATATATATGTTTGTGAGTCGTTATGGCGAGCAGGGATAAGTCCAATGCGATTATCTGGAAAAGTTAATCTCAAAAAAATTGATATACTTGTTCCAATCATAAGGGATGTATTGCTTGAGGCTATAGATGCTGGTGGGTCTTCATTGAAAGATCATCGACAAACGAACGGTGAATTGGGATATTTTCAACATTCGTTTGCAGTTTATGGGCGCGAGGGAAAGGAATGTAATTCTTTGAATTGTTCAGAATTAGTCAAAAGAGTCGTTCAAGCTGGTCGTTCAAGCTTCTATTGCTCTAAATGTCAGAAATAATACAAAAGTATTCAATAAAGGTAGCTTAGCCTAGTTGACTATTAACTGAATCAGTCCTATACGGCGTCTTCATCTTTCGAAATCGACAAGATCAAGGAATTATCATGGCCAATACGCCTCAAGCAAAAAAACGCGCTCGTCAAGCAGAGCGCCGTACTGAAGTAAATAAAGCACGCCGTTCACGCATCCGCACATTCTTGCGCAAAACTGAAGAAGCTATTGCATCTGGCGACCAAACGGTTGCAAAAGAAGCTTTTAAAGCAGTTCAGCCAGAACTCATGCGTGGTGTTACAAAAGGTGTTTATCATAAAAATACTGTAGCACGAAAACTATCAAGACTGAGCAGTCGTATTAAAGGTTTAGTAGCCTAAACACACTGTTTGAATAAAGTTTATTAAGCGAGGCTTTTTTAGCCTCGTTTTTTTATGCCTGTTTTTGAATGACTTAGCAAAGTTCCTTATTTGTTCACGTTGTTTGAATCCAAAGGTTTACTTATATTTATTAAATACCGACTCGCTGCTGAAGATTCGGATCATAAAAATAGAAATATTTGTATCACCATTTGAAAAAATAGGTGAGATTTTTGTTGAAAAATCAATATTATCAATTAGTTAAGAAGAATCACAAATCATCCGATTCTTTTCATGTCAACAATGAAGTTTTGTTGAAATGTATTTTTTCTTCGTCCAAAGTTAACTTACTGATTCAGAGCCAATTTGGGGGGGGTATATTAAATGACAACGATTATTGATGTAGATCCTACCGAAACTTGGGCTGGCCTAGCAAAAAATTCTGATTCTATCCTAGTTGATGTCAGAACGAATGCTGAATGGTCATTTGTTGGTATTCCAGATTTATCTAATGTTAATAAACAAGCGATTTTGATTGAGTGGAACCAATTTCCAACAATGACAAAAAATAAAGATTTTGCATCAATTTTAATGGATAAACTGAATGGTGCTGCGCCTTCAGATGTTTATTTTCTTTGCCGTTCAGGTGTTCGTTCACTTGCTGCGGCTGCTTTGATGATTGAAGTCTTTGCCGCTCAAGGCTGGTCGGTAAACTGCATTAATGTGACAGAAGGCTTCGAGGGAGATCTTGACGCTAATGGTCATCGGGGAAATTTGAATGGCTGGAAAGCCCGTGGTTTGGCTTGGCGTCAATCCTAGATTAGACATGGAATTAAAATTTATGGGTATTGAAATATGGCCAATTATTAAGTTGGCCCTAAGGAAAACAGTTGGTGAAGCTGCCTTCACAAACTGGATAAATCCCTTAGAATTGAGATCATTAGATAAATCAAAGGCAAGTTTTGTGGCTCCTACAAAATTTATTGGAGATTGGGTTGACCGCAACTATGGAGATTCAATCAAATTTGAGTTTGCCAAACAAGGCTTAGACGTAGATCGTCTATCTTTTACAGTAGATATGCATTCAAAAAGGGTTCAATCTGAAAAGCCAGCTATTAACTCAAATAAAGATAATATGAAAACTGGTTCAGCTGATCTACCGGGGGCCTCTTTAGATCCGAGATATACATTTGATAATTTTGTAGTTGGAAAGCCTAATGAGCTTGCCCATGCAGCTGCACGCAGAGTTGCTGAAGGTGGTGATGTATCATTTAATCCACTTTTTTTACATGGTGGTGTTGGGTTAGGAAAAACGCATCTTATGCATGCAATTGCTTGGGAAATTAAAAAGCGTGATCCAAACGCCAAGGTTTTATATTTATCTGCTGAGCAGTTTATGTATCGCTTTGTTCAGGCGCTTCGATTTAAAGATACTATAAGCTTTAAAGAAATGTTCAGATCTGTAGATGTTTTAATGGTTGATGATGTGCAATTTATTGCTGGAAAATCATCTACTCAGGAAGAATTTTTTCATACATTCAATGCATTAATTGACCAAAATAAGCAGGTTATTATTTCAGGTGATCGTGCGCCTGTTGATATGGAACAATTAGAAGACAGAATAAAATCTCGATTGCAGTGGGGGCTGGTGGTTGACGTACATCCAACAGATTACGAACTTCGACTTGGAATATTACAATCAAAACAAGAAACTCAATCAAGATATAATTCAACTGTAGAAGTGTCTCCAGGCGTATTGGAATTCATGGCACAACGCATTTCTTCAAATGTTAGAGTTTTAGAAGGTGCGTTAACCCGCCTTTATGCATTTGGGTCTTTGGTAGGTCGCCCTGTTACATTGGAAATGGCACAAGAAAGTTTGTCTGACATTTTACGAGCTTCCGATCGTAAGGTTACAATTGATGAAATTATACGAAAAGTTACGGATCATTACGGCGTAAATTTAACGGATATGCTTTCAGCGCGGCGAACTCGATCAATTGCACGGCCTCGTCAAGTTGCAATGTATTTATCAAAAAAATTAACATCAAAATCATTACCTGAAATTGGACGAAGATTTGGAAAGCGTGATCATACAACTGTTATTCATGCTGTGAAAAAAATTGAGGAATTGCAGTCAGTAGATAATCAAATAGCTAAAGATATTGAGGTATTAAGGCGGGTTTTAGAAGGATAAATAATTTTAATAATTATTTGTAATTTATGACTATTGCTTGACGTTGTATTAATAACATTGAAATATCTTTTTAAGTTGAATTTAATGATTAAATACGTCATTTTGATTATCCGACGTATATGGGGACCAAAGATATGAAAGTAAGCATTGAGCGTAGTGCACTTCTAAAGGCGATGTCACAGGCACAATCTGTTGTGGAGCGACGCAATACAATACCAATTTTAGCTAATGTTTTAATCGAGGCGGAAGGTGGAGAAATTTCATTTCGTGCAACAGATTTAGATATTGAGGTCGTTTACAAGGTCGTTGGAATGGTTGAACGTGCCGGTGCAACAACTGTAGGTGCACATACTTTACATGAAATTGTAAGAAAACTACCTGATGGTGCAATGGTTGAGCTTACAGATGATGTGACTTCTAATCGTCTGGATGTTGTTGCGGGGCGCTCTAGCTTTTCATTGGCTACATTACCACGTGAAGACTTTCCAATTATGGCAAATTCTGAATATGCATGTAATTTTTCAGCAAAGTCTGAAATACTGCGACGATTATTTGATAAATCAAAATTTGCTATTTCCACTGAAGAAACCCGCTATTATTTAAATGGTGTTTACATGCATTCATCAGACGGAACTAATGGTAAGGTATTGCGCTGTGTTGCAACAGATGGTCATCGCTTAGCGCGAATTGATACGGAGCTTCCAGATGGAGCTGAAACACTTCCTGGTGTGATTGTACCCAGAAAAACTGTTGGTGAATTACGTAAACTTCTTGATGAAGATGAAATTAAAATTGCTGTTTCAGTTTCTGAAACCAAAATTAAATTTGCAACTCCAGAAATGATTTTAACCTCTAAAGTAATTGATGGATCTTTTCCTGATTACACCCGTGTTATTCCACAAGGTAATACCAGACGATTAGAAGTTGATGCTGCTGAATTCGCTCAAGCAGTAGACAGGGTTTCAACAGTCTCATCCGAACGATCTAGAGCAGTTAAACTTACTCTGGAGGATGATAGATTAATTCTTTCTGTAAATGCACCAGATAGCGGTGCAGCAGAAGAGGAATTGGTCGTTGCATATGCAGATGAGCGCTTAGAGATAGGGTTTAATGCTAAGTATCTACTAGAGATTGCAGGTCAAGTAGATCGAGAAAATGCAGTGTTTATGTTTAATTCCTCTGGCGATCCAACTTTAATGCGAGAAGGTAATGATGAAAGTGCAGTATACGTTGTCATGCCTATGCGAGTATAACATGTGTCCCGCATTGCCGTAACAAATCTTAAAGTTTCACATTTCCGTTCTTATAAGAATGTAGATATTAAGACTAATGAACTTCCTATTGCTTTATTTGGCTCCAATGGAGCTGGTAAAACAAACATATTAGAAGCTTTGTCATTATTATCTCCAGGAAGAGGCCTGCGTCGCTCACGTGTGGATGAAATGGAGCGCAAACCAGAAAATATAGGGTGGAAAATTTCTGCTACCCTTCAATCTTTGGGCCAAGTTCACGAAGTTGAAACAGTCTACACTGGTGATGGATCTCGCAGTGTTAAGATTGACGGAAAATCAGCTACTCAAACTGCATTGGGACGTATTGCGCGAATTGTTTGGCTTGTACCAGTAATGGACCGCCTCTGGGTTGATGGTGCTGAAGGGAGGCGACGATTTATTGACCGCCTTTCAATGAGTTTTGAACCATCACATGCCCAACATTCTTTAGACTATGATAGGGCGATGCGTGAACGAAATAAGATGTTAAAAGATGGAATAAATGACCCAGCTTGGTACACTGCAGTAGAGCGACAAATGGCAGAAGCTGGAGCAAAAATTGAAAAAAACCGTCTTTATACCATTGAAAGAATTATGCAGGCGCAAACGAATGCCCAAACAAGTTTTCCCTCTGCAAGATTAGGTCTGATTGGTGCAAATAATGAAGCCATCATTATTGATAATTTGCAAGATGCTTTTGCTGATAGTCGCCGTGCAGATTTATTTGCTGGTAGAACTTTAGTTGGGCCACATCGTGATGATTTAACTGCAATTTATTCAGCAAAAGAAACACCTGCAAAACTGTGTTCAACTGGAGAGCAAAAAGCATTACTGGTTAGCTTAATTTTAGCAAATGGGCGTGCACTTTCTGAAGATTTTGGCTCAGCTCCAATTCTTTTGTTAGATGAAGTCTCTGCACATCTTGATAATGATCGCCAAAATGCGCTCTATGAAGAAATACTATCCCTTGGGGCCCAAGCTTGGATGACGGGTACAGGCAAAGAGCTGTTTGATGCATTCGGAGAAAAAGCACAGTTTTTAAAGGTTAGTGAATCTTCAGATGGTTCAGTGATAGAATGATAACAATAACGCTCACACAAATAGCACTCTATTCTTCAGCACTTATGATACTTTGGCTTACACCAGGCCCAGTATGGGTTGCGGTTCTTGCGCGTTCTGTTTCAGGTGGTTTTAAATCTTCTGTGCCCTTAGTATTTGGTGTTGCTGTGGGGGACCTTCTTTGGCCGTTGGTAGCCTTATTGGGTGTATCATTCTTGGTATCAATTTATGCAGATATATTAATAGTTTTTAGATATATTGCATCAATAATTCTTATTATAATGGGTATAGTGTTAATCCTTAAATCTGATAATTTTTTTAAAGAAGAGTCTAATTTAACAAGGCCAGGTATTTGGGCAGGATTTTCTGCGGGGCTGTCAGCTGTTTTGGCTAACCCTAAGGCAAGTTTATTTTATATGACACTTTTGCCAAATTTTTTTAATTTTGATAAGCTAAACTCTGTTGATATAGTCACTATTTGTTGCCTTTCTGCTATTGTTCCCATGCTTGGAAATCTAATATTAGCGATAGCTGTTGATAAAATGCGAAACTTTTTATCATCACCTTCAGCCATTAAAAAAACAAATATATTTTCAGGTATTGCATTAATACTAGTGGGTCTAATCATTAGTTTTTAATAACGCAAAATCTTGTGTCTTGTACGTGACAATCCTCCTTAATTCGTCTATATTTAGTATATAACAATAGGATTTAACTCGATGTCAGACGATCAAACTCAACCAGAAGAATATGGCGCCGATTCCATTAAGGTTCTCAAGGGCTTAGAGGCGGTGAGAAAGCGGCCAGGGATGTATATTGGTGATACTGATGATGGCTCTGGATTGCATCATATGGTTTATGAAGTTGTTGATAATGGCATTGATGAAGCCTTAGCTAAACACGCAGATTTTGTATCTGTGACTATTCATGCAGATGAAAGTGTTTCAGTGAGAGACAACGGTCGAGGGGTGCCTGTTGGTATTCATGAAGAAGAAGGCGTTTCTGCAGCAGAAGTTATAATGACCCAACTTCATGCTGGAGGTAAATTTGATAGCAATTCATATAAAGTTTCAGGTGGTCTTCACGGTGTTGGTGTTTCTGTTGTAAATGCTCTCTCAGATTGGTTGGAACTAAAGATTTGGCGTGATGGAAAAGTCCATATAGCTCGTTTCGAACATGGAGATACTGTGAAGCATCTTGAGGTAATTGGTGAAGCGAATGGTGAAACGGGTACTGAAGTAAGATTTATGGCCTCCACTCAAACATTTTCAAATAGAAATTATGTTTTTAAAACTTTAGAGAACCGTCTCAGAGAGCTAGCTTTTTTAAATTCTGGTGTAAAAATTATACTCAAAGATGAGCGCCCAACAGAACATTTAGAAACTATTTTATACTATGATGGTGGTGTGAAAGAATTTGTGAGATTTTTAGATAGATCTAAATCATCTGTTATTGAGGAACCAATTTATATAATTGGTGAAAAAGATGATATAACTGTTGAGTGTGCAATGTGGTGGAACGATAGTTATCATGAAAATGTATTGCCATTCACAAACAATATTCCACAACGAGATGGTGGCACACATATAGCGGGCTTTAGGGGTGCATTAACACGTACCATAAATAATTATGCGGCTTCTACTGGAATAGCAAAAAAAGAAAAAATATCTTTCACAGGGGATGATGCGCGTGAGGGATTAACATGTGTTCTTTCTATAAAAGTACCAGATCCTAAATTTAGCTCACAAACTAAAGACAAATTGGTTTCATCAGAAGTGCGTCCAGTTGTTGAAAGCTTAATGAACGAAAAGCTATCAGAGTGGTTTGAAGAAAATCCAGCTCATGCCAAAGATATTGTTGTGAAAATTCTGGAAGCTGCATTTGCACGTGAGGCTGCACGTAAAGCGCGAGATCTCACAAGAAGGAAAACTGCCTTTGGGGGCACTTCGTTGCCTGGAAAACTTGCTGATTGCCAACAAAAAGACCCTGCATTATCAGAAATTTTTATAGTGGAAGGTGACTCTGCAGGAGGTTCAGCAAAGCAAGGCCGCTCACGTGAAAATCAAGCAGTCCTACCATTAAGAGGCAAAATCTTAAATATTGAACGTGCAAGGTTTGATAAGATGCTAACATCAGAGCAAATAACAAATTTGATTACTGCATTGGGGACAGGCATTGGTCGAGATGAGTTTGATATAACCAAGTTAAGGTATCATAAAGTTGTAATTATGACAGATGCAGACGTTGATGGTGCGCATATACGAACACTATTATTGACGTTTTTCTTTAGACAAATGCCTGAATTAATTGAGGGTGGGTATCTCTATATAGCACAGCCTCCTCTTTATAAAGTGGCACGTGGGAAATCAGAGGTATACCTTAAAGACCAAGTGGCGTTAGAAGATTTTTTAGCAGAGCAAGGCATAGAGGGTGCAACTCTAACCTTGGGTACTGGTGCCACTATGGCAGGACCAGATTTGGCGCGTGTTATAGAAGAATCCCGTCAATCTCGTACGATATTAAATGCATTTCCAACACATTACAGCCATCATATTTTAGAGCAGGCGGCAATTGCAGGTGCTCTAGATATTGATCAAGTAATGTTAAGCCCACAAGCAGCTGCAGACGCTGTTGCAAAGCGCTTAGATCTGGTTTCAACAGAATATGAGCGTGGCTGGTCAGGTCGCCCAACTCAGGATGATGGGTTAAGATTTAGCAGGGTATTACGTGGGGTTGAAGAAATTCAAACGTTGGATGGAAAATGTTTAAAATCTAGTGAGGCACGCAAGTTATCAAGTATGACAAATAGCCTACAGGAAGTTTATGCTGAACCATCAAAGTTTACAAGAAAAGATAAAACAACATTAATAAATGCACCATCAGATTTATTAAATATTGTAAATATTGAAGGGGAAAAGGGCCTAAGTCTACAAAGATACAAAGGTCTTGGTGAAATGAATCCAGGCCAGCTATGGGAAACGACTTTAGATCCAGAAGCAAGAATCTTTTTGCAAGTTAGGGTGGAGGATTTAGCAGGTGCTGATGATTTGTTTACTAAATTAATGGGTGATGTTGTTGAGCCACGCCGTGAATTTATACAACAAAATGCATTATCAGTAGAGAATCTTGATTTTTAACGTAAACTTTGATGTATTAGTTTTTTAATTGTGCTTCTCGCCAAAAAGTAAAAATGCCCATACCAATAACAATTGATATTCCAAGTAATGTTAAATTATTTGGAATATCACCCCAGATTAGATATCCTAGTATGATGGCCCAAATCATAATTGTATAACGAAATGGAGATACAAAACTAACTTGGCCAGATCGCATTGCTGATATTGCAAAAAAGTATCCTACAAATATCAGAGTACTTGCAATAAAAAGAAGAATAACTTCATTCAGCTTCATAGGAATCCATCCCTCATAAGCAAAAGTTAGGAACCCTCCAACTAAAGCAATTGCAGCAGCTGTAATAAAAGCAACATACAATGTGGATATTTTTGTGCTAAATTTTCGAACGACCAAGTCTCTTATAGTAACAAATATTACGCAAAATATGCCTAGTATTGAATATACATTAAATTCATCAGTACCAGGCTGAATAATCAGTAAAACACCAATGAAGCCGATGAGTATTGCAACTCCGCGCCTCCAACCAATTTTTTCACCTAAAAACCAGCTGGCTGCTAGAGTTACAGTTAGGGGTAGTGCTTGAAGGAGTGCCGTTATATTGGCAATAGGAAGGTAAAATAATGCAGTAAGAAAAGTAATTGTTGCGAATATTTCAGCAAGTGTTCGCCATATAATTAGCTTATGGTCTAATCTATTGGGAATAATCTTAAATGCCCCATTATATATACACGCTATACCAATTATAATGACCGCAAAACAACCTCGAACAAAAATAGATTGGTACATACCAATATCTGCTGAAGCATATTTAATGACAGCATCATTTAATACAAAGCCAGCCATAGAAAGGCACATATATATTGCACCCCTTATATTTTCACTTTGCTGCATAAATTAAGAATCCTAGATGAATATAAGTAGTGATTTTAGAAAGAATAATCCGAGTTTTCAGAATCAAGGATATCTTTCAATTCGGTTAAATGTCTAAGTGATTGTTCTGGATACTGTTCAACTTCAGCAGCTGTTTTTTCTGCAATTTCATCAGATAATATACGAAGTTTTTGGCCAGTTTGTAGTGCGAGAATGTATGTTTCAGCTGCACGTTCAAAATAATACATTCGGTTGAATGTTTCTGCAACTGATGTTCCAATAACCATAATACCATGATTGCCCATAATCATTACGGTTTTTTTAGGATCCTGGAGTAATTTAGCGCACCGCTCACCTTCTTCCTCTAAAGCTAACCCACCGTAACTATTATCAATGATGTAGCGATTAAAAAACGTTGCTGTATTTTGGTCAATTGGTAATAACCGACTATCAGCTAGGCTTGCAAGAACTGTAGAATATATGGGGTGTACGTGCATTGCGCACCTAGCATGTGGGCAATATCGGTGAATAGCGCTATGTAAGCCCCATGCGGTGATGTCAGGCGCATTTGGGCCTTCTAAAGTCTTTTTATCATTCGCATCAATTATTAATAAATCACTAGCTTTAATTTTTGAAAAATGCATTTGGTTTGGGTTCATCAAAAATTCAGTTCCAGAATCATTAATGGCTAAAGAAAAATGGTTTGCGACAGCTTCATGCATATTCAATCTTGCTGTCCAGCGGAAGGCTGCTGCTAAATCTTGGCGTTCATTTAAATAATTTATATTTGTCATTTTGTAATCTCCATTATTTCAGTGATTACAAAATTGAGGGAAAAGCAATAAAAAACTGGCCCAACAGGGCCAGTTTAAAATCCAGAGTAAGATCTAGAGGGAGGTTATTTTATAATATCGTAAGCTGGCATACCTAATTCTGATATATCTAATCCAGTAATTTCGTCTTCTTCACTCACACGAATTCCTGATATTGATTTTAATACATACCAAATGATTGCTGATGCAATAAAAGTAAATAAACCAACGACAACTATAGAATATAGCTGTGTTGAAAGTGATGCATCACTATTAGTAAATACAACAGCAATTGTACCCCAAATACCCGCAAATAAATGAACTGGTATTGCACCAACTACATCATCAATTTTTAACTTATCCAAAAATGGAACCCCGAATACTACAATCACACCACCGATTGCACCAATAATTGATGCTGAGCCAAGAGTAGGAGTTAACGGTTCAGCAGTAATTGCTACTAGACCGGCGAGTGCTCCATTAAGTATCATAGTTAGATCAGGTTTCTTATAAAGAATTTGTGTAAGAATTAATGCAGCAATTGAACCTGCTGCTGCAGCTGCGTTTGTGTTAGCGAATATTCTAGAGATATCAGCAACATCACCAATAGATCCCATTGCTAATTGAGAACCACCATTAAAGCCAAACCAACCCATCCAAAGAATGAATGTACCAAGAGTTGCTAATGGTAAATTTGAAGCCATGAATGGAACAGTTTTACCTTCTTTGGTATATTTGCCAATACGTGGTCCAAGTATTAATGCACCCGCTAAAGCTGCCCAACCACCTACTGAGTGTACAACAGTCGATCCAGCAAAGTCTAAGAATCCCATATTGTCCAAGAAGCCACCGCCCCATTTCCAAGAAGCTTGTAATGGATAAATAAAGCCAGTTAAAACTATTGTGAAAGCAAGAAATGGCCATAGTTTAATACGTTCAGCTAATGCGCCAGATACTATTGAAGCAGTAGCCGCACAAAACATCAATTGAAAGAAGAAATCTGAGCCTGTTGATGCATAAGAATAATCATCTGCTCCAGCTGCATCAATACCCACAGCTTCAAGAACTGCTGGGCCCCAAATGCCTGATATAACGCCTTCGGTTGCCCAAGTGCCTAATGGATACATCAGATTATAGCCTACTAAGTAATATGCTAAGCAGGCAAAGCCAAATAGACCCATATTTTTTGTAAGCTGCATTGTCACATTCTTTGAACGTACGAGGCCTGCCTCTAACATTGAAAATCCTGCAGCCATCCAGAATACTAAAAACCCACCAATTAAGAAGAGTAAAGAATTTAAAATAAAGACTGAGTCTGTTGGAACTGCAACATTAGTCTCTTGTGCGGAGGCAGTTGAAGCAAACAATAATGCTCCAAATGCTGGTATAAGTGTTTTAAGTTTCATTATAATTTCCTTTAGTTATCTTTAAACCTGTCTCTTATACACATCTCCGAGCCCACGAGACTCCTGAGCATCTC
>OJEE01000133.1_pt1 | contig 14571 bp, 7 predicted proteins | sample 1593231 | NCBI WGS metagenome assembly OJEE01 (sample SAMN05416702, study PRJEB24817) | seawater metagenome | isolation source: Sea water | place: Canada:Atlantic | collected 2013-07 | reverse complement strand
ACGCTGGGATGGTCCGAGCAAAACCAGCAAGGCTCGCCCTTGACCATGCCCGTATCGCCGCAGTGTGGGCATTCGGCGGTGCTTCCCTTGGGCGCGGTGCCGACAAAGAGGCGGAGTGCCGTCTGCGAGGCGAGTGAGGGAGAGGGCTGATCGGGGTGCCCCAATGCCCGTCACTCGAGATTCATACTGTCACTTGATAATCATAAGATGACCTTAGCGAAATTACAAAAAGTGTGTAAAAGTGTGTGAGACCTCTCAAATGTATGTACTACTCAAGTTGCATCGGATTGTCCAAGTTTCTGCCGTCGCGACGCGTCTGACGGCCCGAATTCTCGGGGCTAGGACTAGACACAGTCACGGCATTCGCAACACGTGCGCTAGGCAGATACGCGGCGTAGTGGCTGCTGCCGTGGTAGATGACATGCGGCGCGCTCTTTGGATCCGCAAGCAAGCCCTTAAGTTCGCGCTTGCACACCTCCTCCTGCTCAACCCACCCTGGCGTGTAGAGGAAGCACGCCAGCCGATTCACCTTTTTGTTGACATACTTGTCGCAGATAACCACGACCGACTCCTTCTTCAAGTTGACTAAAGTGTGGACGTGGGCCTCCGTCATCATTTCGTCCTCCTCGCATATGCGTGCGGCCTGCGCAGATAGGGCCGACACGCAGGGCACATCAAGCGCACACGGCCAAAAAAGTGGGACAAAACAAGTGGGGTGTTGGCGGTGCGTATACCCTTTCGCGGTCCATGTTTGCAGACCACCCGGTTGATGCTGCCACGGGGGGGAGCTCACGCATTAGCTCCTTCGTGAGTTCCTGGCGCAGCCGCAAGGCGGCGTTGTGGATGTCTTCCGTGCTCTCAACGGCCGTTGACTCTTCAAGACGCCGAGCCTTGCTCGATTGATTGTACGATAGGGCGAGGCAGCAATTCCTCCACCCATTGTTCGAGACCTTTGTGAGCTTCAACTCGTTCGCAACGTCCGTCTGGTCCCAGAGGATCTGTGAGGTCATCTCGCTGATGCCTCGCTTCTTTGACGTTGCCTTGACTTCGGCGATCGGAGGCGGCGAGGGGGTCGGCGACCCCTTCGGCTGGTCGGAGGCGGCGAGGGAGGCAGCGCCGTCGTCTGCTGGCTGAGGCATGTCGGGCGAGGGTGTGATCTGCCAACTACCGTGTGGCTGTGCCCGGGAGTGCGGGGACGACGGCCGACTCGGTGAGGGGGTGGTGTCGCAGCTGGTTGGCGGCGTCAACAGGAGATGAGCGATGCGCGCCGCCATGCTGCTTGAACCTTTGCCGAGCACCTTTGCATGTTTTTTCACGCCAAAGGTCCCGCTCTTTTGCGTGAAGAATAGTAAAAGGTCCGGGACCTTTTGCTACCTTTTGCTAAAAACTAAAAGGTCGCTTTCACCTTTTACTGTGATTCACAGTAAAAGGTCGCACTCGCGCAAAGGTCGTATAGGGCAAAGGTCGTGTCGCTGCCACCTTTTGGTGACGCACGCGACGACGACGCCGATGACTACGTGGACGTGGGATGACCGGGAATGGCTCTTGACGAACTACAACCACCCCCAACTTGACACCCCCCCTCCCGACACGTTTGTCCGTCTTTGGTGCATGGAGACCGGCGTGGACCTCCTTTACAACAAGTTCGGCATTTCTGTGCAAGGACAGCTGGTCGCCGACCGCGACCACGTCGCGCGTGTTTTTGGCGACAAATGCATGGGCATTCATTTGTTTTTGCACGTCGGCGCGAAGGGCTGGCTCGGATTCGCGCCCCAGTCCATTCTACTGGTGGGTACCTGTCTCGACGGCGAGCTGGCAATGGGGACGCAGCAGTCGCTTGTCATCGTCGACTACACCGAGAGAATGGAGTTCGAGTTCCTCAGCGACCAGACGGCCGAGCGACGTGAGCGGGCAAATGCGGCGAACTCCAACTTCCGCCGCCAGTTGAACCGCCACACGCAGGTGAAGGCGGGAGAGGGCGGCAATGAGTTCCTGGGGCTTTTGCACACCGGGTGGCTTCACGAGGCAGTGGCCTTTGCCAAGGAGCTGCACAATCTCGAACAAATTGAAGCCAATATCACCGAGCTAATTCAAACCCTGCCCGGCGGTGAGACCCCGGCGAACGATGCCGCCGACTCCTCGCCGCAGCTCCATGGACCTTTTGTGGCAGTCGACTACGCTGGCCCATGGACATTGCAGTCCATGGAATACGTCTTGTCTTATGCGGCCAGTGGCGGCCACTGTGCTGTGATTCTGCACGCTGCGACGACGCCAGACGTGGACGTCGCGGAAGCGTTAAAGTCAGGTGCTGCTGTCTGGTGCGACACGCTATTGCCGAAGGAGCCGCCCGCTCCCACCGGGGCCATGGAGGAGGGCGGCGACGAGGGCGGCAACGAGGCAAAAGTGCCCAAAGCACCACCAGTTAGCGGGGAGGGACGTGGCAGCAGTGGTAGCAGTGGCAGCACACGGCCACGTCGAGCGGCAGCAGCGCCGGCGGCGAGGGCAGCACAGCAGGCGGCCAGGGCACCGACGGTTCCTCCACCGGCGTCGAAAAAAGCGAAAAAGGAGCCGAAGGTGGAAGCAAAGGTGGAGGGCTCCTCCAGAGCCGTGCTTGGGCAACAAGTCCGCTTCAAGGTGGACAAGTTGAAGCAGCTTTTGGCGGATGGTGCGTCCGAGGCAGAGGTGACGGCAGCGTACACGGAGGTGAGGGAGGACTATCCGGGGAAGTGCGAGCCGTCCGCGGTCACCGCAAAAAAGTGGGACAGCACACTCAAGGCTGCTGAGGTGAAGTACCCCACCCTGGCGCCTTCGGCTGATGCGCCGGCGGCGGCGCCACACCCTGTATTCATGGGCGCGATGGCCGCTTTTATTCAAGCGGAAACAGCAAAGGTAGCCGCTAGGGCGGCTGCTGAGGCCGTGGATAAGGCGATGCAGCAGCTGAGGTCGGCGAACGAGCAGGCCACCCTTTCACAAAAGGCGGCAGCAGCTTCCGCCTCTGCCTCCGCCTCCGTCTCCGCCTCCGCCTCCGCCCCTGTCTGTTTGCCTGTGGCGCCAGCCTCTCCCGCTACACATTTGGGCATGTCAGCCAGCCCAGCACCTTGCGCTTACCCAGTACCGTCCGCAGCCAGCAGCATGCATCCCAGCACACATCCCGTGCAGCCCATGGATGCCAAGAGGCAAGCCATCCAAGCGCGCCTCGTCGTGTTGGAAGCGGAGGACGAGGCACGCAAGGCAGGTGAGCAGCAGCGGCAGGTAGCTGCTGCTGAAGAGAAGGCAAGGCTACTGTGCTTCCTCCGAAATACCTAAACGTCACGTCTCCACCCCCGCCTTGCCCATCGCCTCCAGCACCGCCAGCAGTGAGACATTTGAGCATCTGTGCTTAGGGTTTGAGCATCTGTGCTTAGAGTGTACGTCATTAGGCCTGATGAAGAGCATAGATGATCACATTTAAAAGCTCTAGAAAAAGGTACAAAAGGTCGCAAAAAGGTCAACAAAAATCATATCGGTGACAGTATGAATCTCGAGTGACGGGCATTGCGAACACAAAGAAGGGGAAGCGAAAGGCTGCGCCACGCGCAAATTAGCAGACCCAACGGCACGAACAACCTGCCGCTCCTCAGGAGGGGACGTGCCACCAGCCGGCGGGGGAGGGGGCAGAACATCTGACTGAACGCCCTCGACGGCGCTCAACTCAAAATCCGACTGGCGAGCGTCCCACGTACCGATGATGGCCATCGGGATCGACACTACGTCGGCGAGATCGGCCCGATCATACCTGCTCTGGCCCGACTCACTATTCCACCCGCCCTGGATCTTGGCGAGCACCTTGCCCACCGAACGAGTCGCGCCCTGATTACCAGCGACGCGCAATCCATGCAAACCTCGGGTCCTCGCCAACTCCACTGACACGCTTGGCGTGCGCGCCCACAGCACGCGCACGTCTTCCATGCCCTCGGAATAGGTCAGCTCGCCCGCACGGTCATGACCAACAAAAAAGGCGGCGCTCCTGTCACGCTGGACGCCCGCGAAGAATGAGAAATACAAACGCAACCAAAGCAGAATGCTGAAATCGCCTGGGGCGTCGCCGACGTATACCCAGTCGCCCTCTCCACGCGCCTCCGGCCGCTGCATCCGAGGGTCCTGCTTGATTGCCTTAAGCCGAACGGCAACGCACGTCGCGCCGGCCACCGTCACAACTTTGACATCGCAAACTTGCAAGTTGACAAACGGGTTAAACTTGCCTGCACCCGTATGTGACTTCGCCAGCGGCGACTCGGAGCGAGCAAACGTGAACAACAAAATCAACATGAGCAGGACGGCCTGAACCTCCCAAAAGACGGCCCGGTCGGCGCCGGCAACGGCACCGCGAATCCACTCCCCGGGCACCTCCTTACGCGGTTCCGCGGGCACGAACGTCAACACCTCGACGCCGCCCATGAAATCGGACCACTCGATGATGCCATAAACCGGGTCGAGCTGGCGCTGAAACCTCATCCAGGTTCGCAGCGCCCACACGTAATTAGAAATAGAGGCGTACACCAGCTCGGTCTCGTGAACCATGTACAAGACGAACGTGGCGAGCTTACCACCGCGCGAGAGGTCGTCGGTGGCAATGATGCGCGCCCAACCGTGGCGCGCACGAACTGTATCCCAATGCGCCAACGAAGATCGCACTGAAGCGTGAGACGACGTAGCGAGGCGGTTATCCAAGATGTAATCGACCTGCGCACCCGCCGCACTCGACGGTAAGCCCGAAAAAACAGAGGCGCGAGTATACGAAACGGTGAGCGCCAACGGCAAGTGGTTCTGCCCTGGGGGGCCGTCGCCGTCAGTGCTGCTGCTGAAACCCTTGCCCCACAACCTGATGCGACCGCACGTAGCGTGGGCCTGAAGCGATGCGTCCCGCTGCACAAACTCGCGCAGACGAGGGTGCTCAAGGAAGAGACGGAGACCATCCGGGCGGGACAGCGCATCAGCCAAAACGTTCTCGTGAGTCGAAATCCAATAGAACATGAAAATGCAACCGTAGTGGACCGAGAGCTTAAACATCTTCTTGAGCAGCTCGTTGAGACGCTCAGCCTTGCTCCACCCTTTGGCACCTGACAACTGGAACGCCTTGTTGTCAATAAAAATCGGCAAAACACACCCCTCCCATTCCGGGACGGCCTGTTGCTCCACCATAAGAGCCACCACGTCGCCTTCAAGCTCATCAATGGGCTTGCGTGACGCTGAGGTGCCATATCGCCACCAAGAATACTGACCAGTAGCCAACACGTAGCCCCCACCAGTGTAGCGTGGCGACTTCGAAGCATCCGTCCAACCTGGCGGCAGCCACCGGAACTGATCGTAACTGAAATAACCCTTGCCCAAATTAGCACGCAACATCTCGACTCCCCACGCAACATCAGCCCGCAAACCGCGAGAGACACGACGCTTCTGCCAAGGCAGAACGAGCCCGCGCATAAACGCGTAGAGGCTCGCAAACACGCACTCGGACCCGGGAGGAAAAGTGAGGGCGCAACGCTGCATCTTGCCCGCCAATGACTGAGCGTCGCGCAATGTCAGCGTGTGCGCCGTCGCGACGGCGTCGAAAACTTCAAGATAAGCGGCGAGCTTCGAGGGCTCGAGCTCGAGAGTGCGAGTGACCGAATTCCACCACAACCCGATGTACAACTGCAGAGTTGCCGCGTACCGAGTTTTGATTTCCTTCATGACCACCCCCAAAAACAACAAAAAGGCCGCCAGCGACGCCGCCTCTGAATCAACCTGAGCCGTATCGGCTCCGATGATGGCCGCGTCGTCCACAAACACCGGCACGGGCAACGTCAGCTGCTGCTCTGACCGCGCCATACCCAACAGCACGTCCTGAAACAAAATCTTCCAAACCCCAGGAAGACCAGCCATACCGAAACCCGCGAAGAGATGGACAAACAAACACCAATCTGGCTCGTCCCCATCCACGGCCATGACGTCAAACCACTGAAATAGCATGAATGGCCAAAGGTCGGGGTGCAGTGGGATCAGCGGGAAAGCGTCGCTGACATCCTTCACCGCCATGGAGAAAAACTTGAAAAACAGGGCAGCCACTTCCTTCTGAGTCCTGCACGAATGCCGCAGACCAGACAAATCAGTGGCCAAATTCAACAAAGTACGTGTGTGATCGTCCACCGGACGGCTCGCCGCCTCGAGCTTTTTGGCGACAGCGCCCATGGGGAACACGGAATAAACTGGAAACGGTATCAAATGCTTACGCGTGCGATCGAAGGCGCCCAAACATATCGTCTTCGATGCCAAAACACGTTTACGTACGGCGTCACTGACCTGATCAGCGGCGGCGTAAGCAGTGGGATAGTTACGGAAAATGCGCCGACCGCGCATCCGAGCCACATCCACCCCACAAATAAACCCAAAACGTAGCCCATGTGCCACAAACTGTGCCGACTGAAGAGCAACGTGGCCTCTGATGACGGCCCGCTGGAGAATGGGCATAAAAACAGAATAATCGAACGAACACCCCGGAAGGCTGCAAGCGCCAACGGATTCGACCTGCTCGCGTAGTGAGGCCAGCAAATCAAAACTCCGCTCCAAGCCGCAGCCCACGGGCAAATTACTGCTCGGTGTCCGACCTGTTTGGGTGGTCGCAATTCTTGCGGCAATGTCCTGGTGTGCCGTCCGAATTGTTGCAGCGCGCCTTTGGCCCTGCGCCGGTGATCCACCCGTCACAGGCGTGTTTGAACTTGCAGGAACCATCTGAGGAAAGGTGCTTAGAAGAGTGCTGACCGCCCAAGTTGAAACTGATGCAAAATTTGTCCGAGGTGGAGTTGGACTTCCCGTTGAACTTGACGGACGTGTCCTTGTCCTCTCTGACGCCCTGCAATTTTGAGCTTCGAAATATGTCGAGGTCGGGGTAGTGCTTGAGCGCGGACGTCTTCGCGCGAGCCATGCGCGTATCTTGGGCCCCGCTGTCGAAGATATTACCCAAATTGAGCGACAGCGAGTTGTCCACGTCCTCCAAATACACCACAACGAGCTCGTGCACGAGTTGCCACGGGAGTTTATCACGCAACAGAGGGTCGTACGCGACGTCCTTGAAGAAGCGCACCGAGCCCAGCGTGTTCTCGACCCCCAATCCATGTGCGAGAGCCGAAAACACCGAGATGCGCTCACAGAAACCCGCCAGCGATGTGGAGCGCTTCATCTTCTCTGACAGCTTAGAAATAGTAGACGAGGAGCTGCCCTCGCTGTCAATCGTGACACAAACCGAATTAGATGCGCGGTCAGAAATCTTGCCCGCTAATGCCCATAATAACATGAGCACGCCGACAACCTCGCCGACGGTAGTGCGCTTGGTGCCGCTATGGTCCGGCTCCATGTCAGCGATCATCTTCAGCGTGTCCAGCGTCAATTTTAACTCGGCCCGCTCCGCCTCGGTCGCGCCTGGAATCAGCGCAGCGATCTCGTACAAAACATCGTTGCGCGGTGCAGTGCGGTCCTTAAACGCCTGAGCCAACTCCGAAACATCTTTGTTGGCAAGATCGAGCGGCGCACCAGAGAGGGGACGGCGCGCGACCGACATGAGCGAGTCCAATACGGCACGGCTGACCACTGTCATCCACTCGCGTGGAAATAAAGCGAGGGCTGTCAAACCTGCCGCTCCTGCCGCCAGGAAGTTGGTCATGTTAGACTGAGGCGTGGACAGGAACGGACAATTGGCGCCGCCGGCACAACCCTCTAGCTGATCATGACAAGTGTGGCATGTGACCGCATCGGCCCCCGACACCAAATACGAAGATGCAACCACCCAAAGAATCGAACGTAGAGGAACACCAGCGAAGATCTGGCGTGAACCTACCCGACCCGCTGAGAGGACAGCCGCTGAAGAGAAGACCACGGCTGCGAACAGTCGACAAGCGACCATCCAGGCACACCAGCAAAACCCAGATGCTGACACAAATAGATGCTGCTTTGGGCGCCAAGTGACGTACCATGCAGATAAAATCAAAACAAGAGCGGGAGGTCGCCCACGTGCGTTCCGGCGGTCGCGAGTATCGTTTCCGCACTCCTCAAACGCATCCGAACTCACATGCAAAGAAGATCCAAAATCGATTTTAACGCATGGGAAGCTCATTTTTGCCTGCCCCACCTCTTCGGCTTGACGAGCGACTTGGACTTGAACATGACGTTCAACTTGGTTCTGGCGCGCGGTAACCTTGTCTCCGCGATCGCCAGGCGTGCACGTACGCCTGTGCACAGCAGACTCACCAACACACTCAACACAAGTGTAGGTGACCAAGACAGGCTCAGGCCCATCCGAACAACGAGCGAGGTGAGCCTGAGTTGCCCCAACATAGCCTGACACATTGCCAGAGGCCCCACGCTCCAACGAAGCGACGGTAGAGAGCGAGAGAGCGAGGAAGGCCAGCATCGCTGCAAATGCAAGTGTCTCGCACAGAGACTATAGCAAGAGAAGTGTCCACGATGACTTACTAAGAGTAAAGCATCCTAAGCAACCTAAAGCACCCAAGTAAACTAATCGGCCCCGATCCCGTGGGTGCGAGTATGTGTTCATCTCAGCGTCGGCCTTGTCACCGGTCCGTAAGGCTTGGGCCTCACGGGGACAGTAACAGTGGCCTCGTGGATTGCGGGAATCACATCATTGTTGAACAACTAGAGGACGTGACGACGCGGTGCCACACTTTGGTGAAGATCTCCAAAGCCGCCCAAGCCAACAAACTGCAACGCCTTGCGGCACGCCAGCGGCCCGTCCGCCCGCCGCAAGGAAATCAAAACCGACGATCACGCCTGAGGAGGGGACCTCCACGAACCCGCCACGCCAACCGGAAGCTGGCGAACAACGCGCAACCTAGAGGCGCGCACTGGGCGGGTAAGTGAGAGACAACTGGAACCCTCCACGCGGCGCTGCCCCACCGAGTGCGGCGGTGGGGCATTCGGCGGGGCCGCCACAGGCCCTTGGGTCTGTTCACCAGGAGAAACGCGTGAGCGGGAAACACCTGGTGCTGTAGCGGCCCGCGTCGAAGACGCGGAAGCCGGCCTGCGGCCGGCACGTGAATTAGAAACAACCGAAGAATCAAATGGCTGAGGCCGGCGAATATTCGCCGAACCAGCGGCGCGCGAGACAACACGCTCCGCTGGGGCCGAAGTGGGTCGCACCGATGGGGGCGGGGGCGGCTCGTCCGGCCGCAACTGCTCCACGGCGCTCAAATCAAAATCGGACTGGCGTGCATCCCAGGACGAAACGATAGCTCCCGGGATGGAGACCACCTCCGACATATCGGCGCGATCATACCTACCTTGCCCCGACTCGCTGTTCCAACCACCCTGGATCTTCGCAAGCAATTTGCCCAGGGAGCGAGTGGTCCCCTGATTCCCAGCAACTCGAATGCCGTGCAAACCACACGACTTGGCTAAACTCACGGACACGCCTGGCGTGCGCGCCCACAGCGCACGAACATCATCCATGCCCTCCGAATAAGTCAACTCGCCCGACAGGTCGTGCTTCACAAAAAAGGATGAGAGCTGATCCCGCTGAACTCCAGCAAAAAACGAAAAATACAAGCGAAGCCACATCAGGATGCTGAAATCTCCTGGCGCGTCTCCAATGTAAATCCAGTCACCTTCGCCACGCGCCTCCGGGCGTTGCATCCGAGGATCCTGCTTGATGGCCTTCAGGCGGACCGCAACACACGCCGCTCCGTTGACCTTCATGACCTTGACGTCTTGGACCTGCAGATTCTTCCACGGGTCGAACCTGCCTGCACCAGTGTGCGACTTAGCCAGCGGCGACTCAGACCGCGCGAACGTAAACAGCAAAATAAGCATCAAGAGCACCGCCTGCACCTCCCAAAAGACAGTGCGATCAGCGCCCGCCACAGCACCCGAAAACCAAGCGCCTGGGACCTCCTTGCGCGGCTCGGCCGGCACAAAGGTTAAAACCTCGACCCCGTCCATGAAATCCGACCATTCCATGATGCCATAAACAGGGTCCAACTGGCGCTGAAAACGCATCCATGCTCTCAGCGCCCAAACATAATTCGAAATCGACGAGTACACAAGCTCCGACTCGTGCACCATGTACAAAACAAATGTGGCAAGCTTGCCACCTCGAGACAAATCATCCGTCGCAATGATGCGCGCCCACCCATGACGAGCCCGCACAGTATCCCAATGCGCCAAAGACGACCGCACCGAAGCGTGAGACGACGCCCCCAAGCGGTTATCCAAAATGTAATCCACCTGTGCACCAGCAGCACTCGAAGGCAAACCAGAGAAAACAGACGCGCGAGTATACGAGACTGTGAGCGCCAACGGCAAGCGACTCTGTCCCGGGGGGCCGTCACCGTCAGTGGCACTGCTGAAACCTTTACCCCACAACCTGACGTGTCCACACGTAGCGTGGGCCTGAAGCACGGCACCAGGCTGCACGAACTCGCGCAGGCGGGGGTGCTCGAGGAAGATGCGGAGGCCGTCTGGGCGGGACAACGCATCGGCCAACACATTCTCGTGAGTCGAAATCCAATAAAACATGAAAACGCACTCGTAGTGGACCGACAGCCTGAACATCTTCTTGAGTAACTCGTTCAGACGCTCCGCCTTGCTCCACCCTTTGGCACCTGACAACTGAAACGCTTTGTTGTCAATAAAAATCGGAAATATGCAACCCTTCCACCCCGGGACGGCTTGCTGACCCACCATCAACGCCACCACGTCACCCTCGAGCTCATCGATCGGCTTGCGTGACGCTGACGTACCGTATGGGAACCAAGAATATTGGCCAGTAGCCAGCACGTAGCCCCCACCAGTGTAGCGTGGCGATTTCGAAGCATCCGTCCACGCTGGTGGTAACCACTGAAATTGATCGTAGCTGAAATAACCCTTGCCCAAATTGGCACGCAACATGTCGACCCCCCACGCAACGTCGGCTCTCAAACCACGAGAGACGCGACGTTTCTGCCAAGGCAGCACGAGCCCGCGCATGAACGCATAAAGGCTCGCAAAGACGCACTCGGCCCCGGGAGGAAAGGTAAGAGCACAACGCTGCATCTTGCCCGCAAGCGACTGAGCATCGCGAAGCGTCAACGTGTGCGCCGTCGCAACTGCGTCAAAAACCTGAAGGTAAGCCGCCAGCTTAGACGGCTCCAACTCGAGCGTGCGGGTGACTGAATTCCACCAAAGCCCGATGTACAACTGTAAAGTAGCTGCGTACCGAGTCTTGATCTCCTTCATCACCACCCCCAAAAACAACAGAAACGCCGCCAACGACGCCGCCTCTGCATCAACCTGACCTGCATCCGACCCGATGATGGCGGCGTCGTCCACAAATATAGGCACGGGTAGCGTCAACTGCTGCTCCGACCGCGCCATGCCCAACAAAACATCCTGAAATAGAATCTTCCATACGCCAGGAAGACCCGCCATGCCGAAGCCCGCAAAAAGATGAACAAATAGACACCAATCTGGTTCCCCGTTCCCTGAGGCCCCCACGTCAAACCATTGAAAGAGCATGAACGGCCACAGATCCGGATGTAACGGAATCAACGGAAAGGCATCGCTGACGTCCTTCACCGCCATGGAGAAGAACTTGAAAAACAAGGCGGCCACTTCCTTCTGAGTCCTGCATGAATGCCTCAAACCCGACAAATCAGTGGCCAAATTCAACAACGTGCGGGTGTGATCGTCCACTGGGCGGCTCGCCGCTTCGAGCTTTTTGGCGACGGCGCCCATCGGAAACACGGTGTAAACGGGAAATGGAATTAAATGCTTGCGCGTCCGATCAAAGATGCCCAAACAAAGCGTCTTTGACGCCGAAACACGCTTCCGAACCGCCTCAGTAACCTGCGTTGCTGCAGCAAAGGCGGTCGGATAGTTGCGAAAAACACGCCTGCCCCGCATGCGAGAAATATCGACCCCACACTTGAAGCCAAAACGCAAACCAGACGCAACAAACTGAGCCGACTGTAACACGACATGCCCACGGATGACGGCGCGCTGCAAAATCGGCATAAACACTGAATAATCAAAAGAACAACCCGGTAGACTGCAAGCGCCGACGGACAAGACCTGCTCACGAAGTGAAGCAAGCAGCTCAAAGTTCCGTCCCAAGCCGCCGTCCGTGTCCACCTTAGGGCTTGGTGTTGGTCTTGTCTGGGTTGGTGCAGTCCTTGCGGGAATGGTCTCCTCCGCAGCGAGCATCCGGCCCCGCGCCTGTGACATAACTGTCACACTTGTGCTTGAATTTGCAGGCGCCATCCGCGTGCAAATGCTTAGCAGAGTGGTCACCCCCCACGTTGAAGGAGATGCAAAACTTGTCCGACGTGTTGGTGCACTTCCCGTTGTACTTGACGCCGGTCTTGAGCTCCTTGGTTGAGTCTCGGACGGCGCGAAATATGTCAAGCCCGGGGTGATGCTTCGAAGCTGACGTCTTCGCACGCGCAAGCCTGTTATCTTGTGCCCCGCTCTCGAAAATATTCCCGATCGTGAGCGAGGCCGAGTTGTCCACGTCCGACAGGTACACCATCACAAGCTCTTGTGCAACTTGCCACGCCAACCGATCCCTGAGCATGAGGTCATACGCCACGTCCTTAAAAAATCGAACCGACGCCAGCGTATTGGCAACTCCCAACCCGTGTGCCAGCGCCGAAAATATCGTCATACGCTCGCAGAACGCCGCCTCGGACGTGCTCCGTGTCATCTTCTCCGTGAGCCTGGACGCCGTGGACGACGTCGACGCGGAGGCATCATCGACCGACAAACAAACTGAATCGGAAGCGCGGCTGCCGATCTTACCCGCCAACGCCCACAACATCATGAGCACCCCCACCGCTTCGCCAACTGAGCTACGCTTGGTGGAGTCATGGTCGGGCTCGACGCTGGCGATCATTTTGAGCGTGTCGATCGTGAGCCGAATTTCAGCTTGCTCCGCCGTAGTGGCGCCCGGAATTAACGCCGCCATCTCGTATAGAACGTCACTGCGCGGCGCAGTACGATCCTTAAACGCCTGTGCTAGCTGAGAAAGGTTGAAATTCGCCAAATCCAAAGGTGACCCCGCCAAAGGCCGCCTAGCCACCGACATCAGAGTATCCAACACGCTGCGGGTTACTGAAGCCATCCACTCTCTGGGAAATAAAGCGAGAGCGGTAAGACCTGTGATGCCTGCAGCAATATAGTTGGTAGCATTGGACGCGGGCGTGGCAAGAAACGGACAAGATGAGCCCCCCGTGCAACCTTCTAACTGGTCATAACACGAATGGCAAGTCACCGCTTCTGCGCCGCCGATGAGGTGAAACAACATGAAAACACTCAAATATTGCGAGGGGAAAACTGAAAGACCCTCAGTCACAACCCTGGTGATCCAGGCAGCATGCGCTGACGCATCTACGCAGACGCCAAACATCTGGGACACGACAATCCAAGCCATGGAGCCAAACCCAGATGCTGACACAAATAGATGCTGCTTTGGGCGCCAAGTGACGTACCATGCAGATAAAATCAAAACAAGAGCGGGAGGTCGCCCACGTGCGTTCCGGCGGTCGCGAGTATCGTTTCCGCACTCCTCAAACGCATCCGAACTCACATGCAAAGAAGATCCAAAATCGATTTTAACGCATGGGAAGCTCATTTTTGCCTGCCCCACCTCTTCGGCTTGACGAGCGACTTGGACTTGAACATGACGTTCAACTTGGTTCTGGCGCGCGGGAATCTTGTCTCCGCGATCGCCAGGCGTGCTCATACGCCTGTGCACAGCAGACCCACCCACACTCTCATCACAAGTGGGAGTAGCACAAGAAGGACAAGGCCCATCCGAACAACGTGCGAGGTGAGCCTGGACGGCCCCAACGGAGCCTGAAACATTGCCTGAGGCCCCACGCTCCAGCGAAGCGACGGACACGAGCGAGAGAGCGAGGAAGGCCAGCATGAAACTCAGCAGATAGCAAGAGAAGAGCAAGCAACGCGAAGACGTGGTAGAGGAAATCCCAAGGGGATCCTCCTAAGTAAGCACCCTAAACAAATGCCCCATCCCGAGGGTGCTGTATACACAAGGTCATCTCAGCGTCGGCCTAGTCACCGGTCCGTAAGGCTTGGGCCTCACGGGGTCAGTAACTCTGGCCACGTGGATTGCGGGAATCAAATCCTTGTTGACGAAACTAACGAGGACATGACGACGCGGTGCCACACTTTGGGAAGCCCCAAAGCCGCCCAAGCCGATGACAAAGAAACCTGCTCGCGGCACGCCAGCGGCCCGACCGCCCGCCGCGAGAGAGAGAACAAAAAACCGACGTTCACGCAGATGGAGAGGATCGCCATGAGCCTGCAACGCCAACTGGCAAGTGGGCGATGGCAAGCAAACGCGAGGCGCGCACTGGGCGACTCAACGAGAGGCACCCAGATCCCTCCACTCTGCGCTGCGCCGCCGCGTGCCGCGGCGGAGCATCCGGCGGGGTAGCCACAGGCCCGTGGGACTGTTCGCCAGCGCAAAACTCCGAGGAGGAAATCGCTGGTGCTGTGGCCGCCCGCGTCGAAGACGCGGAAGACGGCCTGCGGCCGGAAGAAGAA
>OJEE01000123.1_pt1 | contig 15177 bp, 9 predicted proteins | sample 1593231 | NCBI WGS metagenome assembly OJEE01 (sample SAMN05416702, study PRJEB24817) | seawater metagenome | isolation source: Sea water | place: Canada:Atlantic | collected 2013-07 | reverse complement strand
AAGCCTTTCTTAAAACAAGAAAGGCTTTTTCTTTATATTTGTTTATATGAATGAAAATTTGGATCCAACCGACGCCCATTTCTCACCCGAGGAACAAGATATTGAAAAGGTATTAAGACCACTTTCATTTGATGATTTTGCAGGACAAGACCAAGTGCTTGAGAACTTACAAATTTTTGTTGAAGCTGCAGTCGAACGTGATGAGGCTTTGGATCATACGCTGTTTCATGGCCCTCCAGGACTCGGAAAGACAACCCTTGCACATATTCTTGCAAACGAACTAGGCGTGGGTATAAAAGTCACCTCGGGCCCTGTTTTAGACAAACCAGGGGATCTAGCCGGATTGCTTACAAATCTAGATGAAAGGGATGTCCTTTTCATTGACGAAATTCATCGCCTTAGCCCTATAGTTGAAGAGTATTTATACTCGGCTATGGAGGACTACAAAATTGATATTATGATTGAGTCTGGTCCTAACGCCAGGACAGTTCAAATTAACCTAAATCCTTTCACATTAGTTGGAGCTACAACAAGGTCTGGCCTTTTGACGGCTCCGATGCGTGCTCGATTTGGAATTAGCAGTCGTTTACAATATTATTCAACGGAACTCCTTTCAACGATTATCCAACGTAGTTCGGAAATTCTAAAGGTTCCTATCACTGAGGAAGCTGCAATTGAAATTGCGGGCCGTAGTCGGGGGACTCCTCGTATTGCCAATGCATTATTGAGACGTGTTAGAGATTTTGCACAAATAAAGGGTAACGGTAAAATTGATATTGAAATCGCGAAATTTGGCTTAAAAGCATTGAATGTAGACGCTCATGGTCTTGATGAAATGGATAATAAAATATTAACAACTATTATAGATAAGTTTAAAGGCGGTCCAGTTGGGGTAACCACCATTGCTACCGCAGTGAGTGAAAGCCCAGAAACCATAGAAGAAGTTTATGAACCTTTTCTAATCCAACAAGGCTTTATTATGCGTACCCCTAGAGGTCGTGAAGTTACCGAACTTGCATACAAACATTTAGGCCGTGTAAAAGGGGATATTCAAGGCGGTTTATTTTAATAGAACTTTAACTACTAATTCTGACCACTAAAGAAACATATTCAAAACGAATCAAAGCCGAAGCTAAACGCCTCGGTTTTTTGTCTTGTGGCATGAGTAGGGCGGGTTTTTTAGAGGAAGAAGCACCCCGTTTAGAGTCATGGCTTAAAAAAAACAGCCATGGCAAAATGCAGTACATGGAAAACCACTTTGACAAACGTCTTGACCCTACATTGCTAGTGGAAGACTCCAAAAGTGTTATTTCATTAATCTATAATTATTTCCCTGTTGACATACAGCAGGATCCAGAAGCTCCAAAAATAAGCAAGTACGCCTATGGAAAGGACTACCACTTTGTTATAAAAGACAAGCTTAAACTATTACTAGAGTTTATCAAAGCAGAAATTGGCGATGTTCATGGCCGTGCATTTGTTGACTCCGCCCCAATTTTAGAAAAAGCTTGGGCTAAAAAGTCGGGCCTCGGGTGGATTGGAAAACACAGTAATTTGTTGACTCAAAAGGTAGGATCCTTTTATTTTATAGCTGAACTTATTATCGATTTAGAATTGGATTATGACCATGCTGTTACAGATCATTGTGGTAGTTGTACAGCTTGTGTAGATGCTTGTCCAACTGAAGCGATTACCTCAGAGTATGGTGTAGATGGAAGTAAATGTATATCGTATTTTACGATTGAGCTAAAAGAACAAATTCCGTCCGATATGAAAGGGCAATTTGACAACTGGATGTTTGGTTGTGATGTGTGTCAGGATGTGTGTCCATGGAATCGATTTTCAAAAGCACACAGCGAGCCCTTGTTTAATCCCAAGCCGGAACTTCTTTCTATGACTAAGCAGGATTGGGAAGAGATTACCCATGACACCTTTAATAAAGTGTTCCAACACTCAGCCGTTAAGCGGACTAAGTTTTCTGGGTTAAAAAGAAACATTAAATTTCTTGAATAACCTCCGTTTAGTTTCTTCTAATAGTGTGAGTTATTTTAGGAAATCAGACAATAATTTGGCGTGGTGTTGCGTTTTGTCTATAAGGTATTTCATTAACATAATAGTACTGTTTTAAAATATAGACCCTTATATTATTTGAGTTATGAAAAACATCAAGCTATTTTTAATCATAGCAACTCTGCCTGTTTGTTGTAGTGAAAAAACAAGTAAAATTACTGAAGACAAAACATTTGGTCTTATTTCTGAAAACGCCATGGTGGTTTCAGCAAGAGAAGAGGCTTCAAAAATAGGGGTAGAGATCATGAAGCAAGGCGGTAATGCTTTTGATGCGATGATTGCCACCGATTTAGCGCTTTTGGTTTCGTATCCTGTGGCTGGAAATATTGGTGGTGGTGGATTTATGGTGTTTCGTATGAATGACGGGAACATCGGAGCGTTAGACTACAGAGAAACAGCCCCTCAGCTAGCTACAAAAGACATGTATCTAGATGCTAATGGAGATGTAAGCCCAGATAAAAGTCAATTAGGCGCATTAGCTATTGCGGTACCAGGAACCGTTGCGGGGTTATTTGAAATACATAAGAAATTCGGAACAATACCTTTTGAAAAACTCATAGAGCCTGCAATACAATTAGCTAAGAACGGAGTTGTTGCTACAGAAGCACAAGCAAAGCGCTTAAATCACCACAAGATTAGTTTTAGAAAAGTGAATCAAAAACGAATACTTTATGACCAAGAGTGGCGAACGGGTGATACCATAAAAAACCCCTTATTAGCAAAAACATTAGAGAGAATTCAGTTGCATGGTAGAGATGGTTTTTATAAAGGTAAAACAGCTGATCTTATCGTCGAACAGACTCAAAAACTAGGTGGTATTATTACAAAAGAAGACTTGGAAGCCTATAAAGTAAAATGGAGAGAACCTATAACTTTTATTTATAAAGATCATACAATTATATCTATGCCGCCGCCTTCTAGTGGAGGTGTCTGCCTAGCACAAATTCTAAAAAGCATAGCGCCATTTAATATAGGTCAGTACAAGCATAACTCAAAGAAATATATACAACTAATAGTGGAAGCCGAGCGTCGTGCTTATGCAGATAGATCCCATTTTTTGGGAGACCCCGATTTTATAAATATCCCTATGGACAGTCTTACAGGTTCAAAATATCTTTCCCAAAGAATGGAAAGTTTTAATTGGAATAAAGCAACCAAATCGACGGCGCTTTCTCATGGGTCATTTACGGAAATTGAAAGCAATGAAACAACCCATTATTCAATCGTGGATCCATTTGGCAATAGCGTATCAGTCACCACAACATTAAATGGTGCTTTTGGCTCTAAAGTATATGTAGATAAAGGTGGTTTTTTTTTAAATAATGAAATGGATGATTTTAGCGCTAAGCCGGGTACACCAAATATGTTTGGTTTAGTGGGAGCTGAAGCAAATTCAATTGCAGCTCAAAAACGAATGTTAAGCTCAATGTCCCCTACAATAGTAGAGGAAAACGGTCAGCTTAAAATGGTCTTAGGGTCGCCTGGAGGCTCAACAATTATCACTACAGTAATGCAAAATATTTTGAATGTATTGGACTATGATATGACAATGCAAGAATCGGTTTCAAAGCCACGTTTTCATCATCAATGGTTGCCCGATAACATAAAATTTGAGCCCTCGTTTGATTCAGTTGTTTTTGGGTCGCTTAAAAAATTAGGCTACAAAATAGACCACAGTAACTCGAAAGTAATCGGGAAAACAGATGCTATCTTGGTGTTGCCGGACGGTCGCTTAGAAGGAGGAGCAGACCCAAGAGGTGATGACAAAGCAGAGGGGTTCTAGGGGGTATTTAGGATTCTTAGAAGCTAATGCATTTTAAGTTTTTAAAAAAGAACACCTATTAAATTTTAATATTAACTATTAGCGTTTAACTTTGTAAGTCAAACTAACTAACATGCCAAGATTAAGTAAACACGATTTAGAAGCTTTAGCTTATCACGAAAAACCATCCCCCGGAAAAATTCAAGTGGTTCCAACCACCAAGTATGCATCACAAAGAGACCTGGCCTTAGCCTATTCTCCTGGAGTGGCAGCTCCTTGTTTAGCTATCGAAAAGAACCCATCTGATTCTTATAAATACACTGCAAAAGGAAATTTAGTGGCGGTTATTACCAATGGAACGGCTGTTTTAGGTTTGGGGAATATAGGGGCTGAAGCATCCAAGCCAGTCATGGAAGGTAAAGGATTACTTTTTAAAATATTTGCAGATATTGACGTGTTCGATATTGAAGTAAATACTGAAAATATAGAAGAATTTATTCAAACGGTTAAGAACATAGCACCGACTTTTGGGGGCATTAATCTAGAAGATATTAAAGCTCCCGAAGCTTTTGAAATTGAAACTCGACTCAAAGCAGAGTTAGACATTCCCGTAATGCACGATGATCAGCATGGAACGGCTATTATATCAGCTGCTGCTCTCTTAAACGCATTAGAAATTGCAGAAAAACACATTCAAGACGTTCGCATCGTTGTAAGTGGCGCAGGCGCAGCAGCTATCTCCTGTACTCGCCTGTATCGATCTTTTGGTGCTAAGCGTGAAAATATTGTAATGCTAGATAGTAAAGGAGTTATTAGAAAAGAACGTGATAACCTAACCACCCAGAAAGCAGAGTTTGCTACCCACAGAGAAATAGATAGCTTAGACGAAGCGATGGTAAATGCGGATGTTTTTATTGGACTATCTACTTCTGACATTGTAAGTCCAGAAATGCTTAAAACAATGGCTAGCAATCCAATCGTATTTGCTATGGCAAATCCGGATCCTGAAATAAAATATAATCTTGCAATTAAAACAAGAGATGATATTATTATGGCTACTGGAAGAAGTGACAACCCGAATCAAGTAAATAATGTACTTGGTTTTCCGTTTATATTTAGAGGTGCATTAGATGTAAGGGCTACAACTATTAACGAGGAAATGAAAAAAGCAGCCGTCATCGCTTTGGCTGACTTAGCAAAAGAACCCGTTCCAGAGCAGGTCAATATAGCTTACGGAGAGACACGCCTTACTTTTGGTAAAGACTATATCATTCCTAAACCATTTGATCCACGATTGATTGCATCGATTCCTCCAGCAGTGGCCAAAGCAGCTATTAAAAGTGGAGTTGCTTTGGCTCCAATATCTGATTGGGAAAAATATGAAGACACCCTACTAGAACGCATGGGGTCAGACAATAAGATTTCAAGGCTTTTATTTAACAGAGCAAAGCTAAATCCAAAGCGAGTTGTCTTTGCTGAGGCAGACCAGTTAAATGTTCTAAAAGCTGCCCAAATTGCTTTAGAAGAAGGAATTGCAACGCCGATCTTGCTGGGAAGACGTGACGAAATTGAGCGCCTTATGGAGGAGTTAGAATTTGATGAGAAAGTTCTAATAATTGACCCAAAAGGAGATGAAAGTATTGTTCAGAAGAATAAGTATGCTGAAATTTATTGGAAACAACAACAGCGAAAAGGAACAACTCTTTTAGCTTCTCAAAAATTAATGAGAGAACGAAATTATTTTGCTGCTATGATGATTAATGAAGGAGATGCAGATGCCCTTATTTCAGGTTATTCAAGCAATTACGGATCTGTCGTGAAACCAATGTTAAAATTAATTGGTTTGGCGCCAGGATCGACTCGTATAGCTACAACCAATGTGATGATTACCCAGCGAGGTCCAATGTTTTTGAGTGACACAGCTATTAATATTAATCCATCCGCAGATGATTTAATAAAAATTGCTCAGATGACATCTGGTGTAGTTAAGATGTTTGGCTTAGAACCAGTAATGGCAATGATATCATATTCTAATTTCGGGTCTTCAAAGGACAAGACAGCAACCAAAGTAAAAGAAGCAGTATCTTACCTTCACCGAAGACACCCTAAGTTATTAGTTGATGGTGAACTACAAACGGATTTTGCTTTAAACAGTGATATGTTGAAAGCAATTTTCCCTTTTTCTAGACTTGCCAATAAAAAAGTAAATACCCTTATTTTTCCAAATTTAGAATCTGCAAATATCACCTATAAATTACTTAAAGAATTAAATAAATCAGAGTCAATTGGACCTATCATGATGGGTTTACGAAAGCCAGTTCATATTTTGCAATTAGGAGCTAGCGTAGATGAAATTGTGAATATGACTGCCGTAGCTGTTGTTGATGCACAACAGAAAGGAAAGCTGTAAAATATCTAGCATAACCCCTTTACTTTTTCCCCTAAAATATTGTATTATTTTAGTACATTTGATGTTATAGGAAGTGAAAAGATATGATAACACACATTCAAGGTAAGTTAGTTGAAAAAACACCGACCCACATTATAGTAGATTGTAACGGGGTGGGATACTTTATTAATATTTCACTACATACATTTTCTCAAATACCAAATCAAGAAGCGGTTAAGGTTTTTACCCACCTCCAGATAAAGGAGGATTCGCATACCTTGTATGGTTTTATTAGTTCCTCAGAACGTGGGATATTTAGGCTTTTAATTTCAGTAAGTGGAATTGGAGCAAGTACAGCCAGAACAATGCTTTCTTCACTAACTCCCAAACAAGTGAAAGAAGGGATTGCAGTTGGAGACGTTGCATTAATTCAGTCTGTAAAGGGAATTGGACTTAAAACAGCTCAACGCGTAATTATTGAACTAAAAGACAAGGTTCTCAAAATCTATGATATTGATGAATCTTCTTTGTCTCAAAACAATACAAATAAGGATGAAGCGTTATCAGCATTAGAGGTTTTAGGTTTTATGAAAAAGCAATCCGAGCGTGTTATCGAAAAAGTAATTTCATCTAACCCAGACGCCTCAGTAGAGTTTATTATCAAAGAAGCCCTTAAAAACCTCTAGTTCATTTGAAAACATCAAATCATAGCCTCCATTTTAAAAGACTCTTTTTAGTGTTTTTTTTATTGATTTGCACTTCAGTTTTGTTTGCTCAGCAACTTCCGAAAGTTAGAGACTCCACCTCTACTACTTTTTCATTTGGAACGCTAGACATGCCTAATCCTACCAGTATTATTAATAAATACACTTACGATTCAATAACAAATCGATATTTCTACACTTCTACGGTTGGAGATTTTAACATCAACTACCCTGTAATACTAACCCCAAAGGAGTTTCAGGAATTAGCTCTTAGAGAAAGTTTAAAGGAATATTATAAAGAAAAAATAGACGCATTAGATGGGAAAAAAGAAGGTTCAGAAGAGGGTAAGAAAAATTTAATCCCAGATCTTTATATTAATTCTAAGTTCTTCGAAACAATATTTGGAAGTAATACGATATCCGTAGTTCCGCAAGGCTCAGTTGAAATGGATCTTGGAATCATGTACACTAAGCAAGAAAACCCTGCTTTCTCTCCTAGGAATCAAAGTAACTTTACTTTTGACTTTGATCAGAGAATCAGCCTAAGTCTAATGGGTAAAGTGGGGACGCGATTGCAGGTTAATGCTAATTATGACACCCAATCAACGTTTGATTTTCAAAACTTAATTAAGTTAGAGTTTGACCCTTCTTTACCAGGCCAAGATGGCATAAGCGGAGGAGAAGACTCAATACTTCAAAAACTTGAAGTTGGTAATGTAAGCATGCCTTTGAATAGTTCTCTCATTACGGGTGCACAAAGTTTATTTGGAGTTAAAACAGAATTACAGTTTGGTAAAACTAGAGTGACAGCTGTTTTTTCAGAACAGCAATCAGAAACAAAATCAGTGGTTTCGCAAGGAGGCGGGACCCTTGAAGATTTTGATTTTTTTGGTTTAGAATACGATGAAAACAGACATTTTTTCTTAGGTCATTTTTTTAGAGATAAATACGATCAAGCTTTAGAAAATTATCCTTTTGTTAATTCTCAGGTCCAAATCACAAGAGTGGAGGTTTGGGTTACCAATAGAACAAACCAAATTCAAAATGTACGAAATATAGTCGCCTTACAAGATTTAGGAGAGTCCTCAATCCTTGGCTTAAACGCTGTTCCATCGGGGTTTGTAAATGTTGGACCTAACGCATTTCCAGACAATGAGAATAATGACTTTGATCCCACAAATATTGGAGGCCCTGGATCTCAACTTACAAATTCGATACGTGATATTGCCACTGCTCAATCGGGTTTTTTAACCCCAGACATCAATGAAGGATTTGATTATGGAAAGTTAGAAAATGCCCGAAAACTAATTCAAGGTAGTGGATTTACTGTAGACACTCAGTTAGGGTACATTAGCCTAAACCAGCGCTTACAAAATGATGAGGTTTTGGCCGTTGCATACCAGTACACTGTAGGCAGTGAAGTCTTTCAAGTGGGTGAATTTGGAAACGACGGAATCAACGCTACTGAAGTAGGAGTAGACCCTTCAGGTAACCAAACGGTCAACAGCCAAAGTCTAGTGTTAAAAATGTTAAAAAGTGCAGTAACTAATGTCAGCCTTCCTATTTGGGACCTGATGATGAAAAATATATACAATACGGGTGCTTATCAATTGTCTCAAGAAGATTTTAAATTAAATATATTTTATAATGAAACCTCTACGCTTAACTTTATTTCTCCTGTTAGCGGGACTCCTTTTCCTGGTCCAACAGCGAATGAAGATCCTATTAATGAAATCCCATTAATTAGATTATTTAATTTTGATAGGCTAAATTTTAACAATGATCCTCAAAATAAAGGAGATGGATTTTTTGACTTTGTCCCTGGAATCACGGTCATTCCTCAAAACGGAAAAATTGTCTTCACCAAAGTTGAGCCTTTTGGCAGTTTCTTGTTTGAAACGTTAAGGTTAAATGTGTCTGAAAATTATAGTGGGGATGAATCAATTCCTGGAGTCTACAACCCTAATCAATTAAAATACGTTTATAAATCTCTTTATAAAAACACAAAAACTGCCGCTCTACAAGACAACGATAAAAATAAGTTTCTGATGCGTGGTCGCTATAAATCATCTGGAAGCTCTGGAATTCCAATTGGGGCTTATAATGTCCCGAGAGGGTCTGTTAATGTAACTGCAGGAGGGCGCGTTCTCGTTGAAGGAGTTGATTATACGGTTAATTATCAACTAGGGACTGTACAAATTTTAGACCCTTCTTTACAAGCATCAAACATACCGATTCAAGTCTCTGTTGAAAACAATTCTGTTTTCGGGCAACAAACAAAGCGATTTACAGGGGTTAATGTAGAGCATCAGTTCAACGAAAACTTTGTGTTAGGAGCAACCGTTTTAAACTTAAATGAGCGTCCCATAACACAAAAAGCAAATTATGGTACAGAGCCGATAAATAATACAATATTTGGTTTTAATGGGAATTATTCAACAGAATTACCATTTTTAACACGCCTAGCAAATAAATTACCAAACATTGACACTGATGTTGAATCTAACTTATCACTTAGAGGCGAGTTTGCCTATTTAAAACCAGGCGCCCCAAAAGGTACAGATTTTGACAGTGAAATCACCTCATATGTTGATGACTTTGAAGGCTCCCAAAATGGAATTAGTTTATTAACACCACAATCTTGGTTTTTATCAAGCCGCCCCAAAGGACTTGGCCGCGTTTATACTCAGGGTTCAGAAGATGATAATGGGTATCAAAATGGATTTGATAGAGCGCATCTAAACTGGTACACGGTCGACCCGATTTTCTATAGCGGTCAACGACCAGGTGAAATCACAGAGGAAGATATTTCAAACCTTTACACGAGACGAATATTTATCGACGAGCTTTTTCCACAAGTCGATTTAGTAACGGGACAATACACGGTTATAAACTCACTAGATTTAGTTTATAATCCAGAAGAAAGAGGCCCCTATAATTACCAACAAGGAGCTGAAGACGGAATCTTAGACGCGCCTCAAAATAGCTGGGCAGGAATATCAAGACAGCTTACATCAACTGATTTTGAACAAGCAAATGTCGAGTATATTGAATTTTGGCTAATGGATCCTTTCTTGAACAACCCATCTAACCCAGGCGGCAAATTGGTTTTAAACTTAGGAAACATTTCAGAAGATGTCATAAAAGATGGGAGAAAACAATATGAAAATGGACTGCCTGAAGATGGAGATATTAGTCTTTTACCAACAACAGTATGGGGTTCTGTAAGTCCTCAAAATCAGTCTCTAATTTATGCTTTTTCATCTCAGGGGGACAATCGAAACAATCAGGATGTTGGGCTTGACGGATATGATGATTCTGAAGAAACAGCCTCTACAGATCCACGTTTCTCATCATTTTCGGGGCTTGTTGATCCAGCAAATGACAATTATGAATATTATTTAAATACGCAAGGAAACATATTTGAGCGCTACAAGAAATATAATGGTCTGGAAGGCAACTCTCCAGATACATTTTCAGAAACCAACCGCGGTTCAACCACGCAACCCGACGTAGAGGACATTAATCGTGACAATACGATGAACACTATTGACAGTTATTTTGAGTATGAAATAGGAATTTCCTCGGCAGACTTCAATAATTTAAATAACCCTTATATTGTTGACAGAAAGTCAATTACAAATATTACGTTGCCAAACGGTGCGCCTTCAGGAATTATAAATTGGTACCAGTATAGAATACCTCTTTCGGAATTTACAAATGCTGTTGGGGGTATTTCTGATTTTAGATCGGTTCGTTTTGCTCGTCTTTACCTTAAAGAATTTACAGAAACAACAGTACTTCGATTCGGAACTTTAGATTTAGTTCGTAGTGACTGGCGCCGCTATCAGCAGTCTCTAGACGATGATTCTAATCAGGTAACAGAAATAGAGGACACTGACTTTAGCGTTGGTATTATTGGAGTTCAAGAAAATGATGGAAGTTATGTGTCTCCCCCTGGGGTTGAACGTGAGCAGTTAAATAACAATAACAGCATTGTGCGTCAAAATGAACAATCGCTAGTGTTAGATGTTTGTGAATTAGAAAGCGAGGATGCAAGAGGGGTTTTTAAAAATATTAACGTAGATATGCGTCAGTATAAAAAACTGAAAATGTTCATTCATGCTGAAGACGGAGAAGCCAATAGTTTCGAGCAAGGAGATTTAGTTGGGTTCATAAGAATGGGTAATGACTTTACTCAAAACTATTATCAAATAGAAATTCCATTAAGAAAATCATCAGGCGCAACTGGCGCTTCAGACACGGAAGTATGGCCAGAATATAACGAGATAAATATTCCTTTAGAGTTTTTGGAACAAATTAAATCTTTAGGAATAAGCCTAGGAACTCTAACCAACGAAGACCCTAGCTTTTACAATATTATAGATGGAGAATTACAGGACACTCCCGTTGGAGAATTCACTCCTTTTTCATTAAACTTTAGTTCTACCTTAAACGAGACTCCAATTGAGCAACGGATAGCGATAAAAGGAAATCCAAATTTTGGAGATGTTCGCACCTTAATGGTTGGTGTTAAGAATATTGGGACAGGCCCACTTTGCGCAGAAGTGTGGTTCAATGAACTTCGTCTTGCAGATATGGATAATGAAGGGGGATGGGCTGCGATTATGAGCATGGATTCTAATATTGCTGACTTCATGAACATCAATGCAACAGCAAAACGAACTACTACTGGGTTTGGAACTATAGAGCAAGGCCCAAACCAAAGAAGTCGAGAAGATTTAAAACAATATGATTTTGTAACCAACATGAATATTGGTCAGCTACTACCAAAAAAATGGAGTCTAGAGATTCCTTTTAATTATGGGCAAAGTGAGGCGTTAATTACACCAGAATACGACCAGCAGTATAAAGACTTAAAGCTTCAAAGCCGATTAGATGCTGCCGAAACTTCCCTAGATCGAGAACGTGTTAAATCCCAGTCAGAAGATTATACAAAAAGAAAGAGTATTAATTTTATAGGCGTTAGAAAGCAGCGAATAGGAGCTACGGAGCCTAGACTTTATGATGTGGAAAACCTGACAATGAATTATTCTTACAATGAAATGAAGCATCGAGATTTTGAAATCGAAAACTCATTAGATCAAAATGTGAGGGTAGGAGCTAATTATAGTTTTAGCTTTAAGCCTCTTAAAATTGAGCCATTCAAGAAAAATGATTCTATTTTCACCAATAAATATTGGAAATTAATAAAAGATTTCAATTTCAACTTACTTCCTTCTAGCTTAGCTGTGAATTCAGATTTCGTAAGACAATTCAATAGCCAAAAATTTAGAGATGCAGGACTAGGTGCGGGGAATATTTCAGTAGATGAGTTAATCAGAAGAAACTATACTTTTGATTTTCAATATACGATCAACTATGAACTTACAGATGGTTTACGTTTAAACTTTACCGCTGCAAATAACAATATTGTCAGGAATTATTTTATTGACGATCAGTTAGATGGAGATCAAGACCCTACCTTGGGTGTCTGGGATCGTTTCTTTGACTTTGGCGATCCTAACAGGCATACACAACAGCTAGGAATCAACTATGAACTGCCTTTAAATAAATTCCCGACACTTAATTTTGTAAGCTCTAACTATTCTTACTCAGGCGATTTCCAATGGAATAAAGGATCTGATTTATTTGGAGATATAAGTATTGACGGACAGAATTATGACCTTGGAAATTCAATATCCAATGCGAGTCAGCATAATTTTAATACGTCTTTAGATATGCGCAAACTATACCGTTACCTGGGGATAAAGAAATCAAGAAGTTCCAAACGTCCATCAAGAGGTTTTGATGAAAGCACAAAATCCAATGCCTCCGAAAAAGCTAAAAAATTTAAATGGAAAGGTTTTGCAACTGGTTTATTGACAGGGATAGATAGGATTCAGTTTAATTACTCAGAAGGCAATAGTTCCTTTTTGCCGGGATACCTTCCTAAGCCAGGGTTCTTAGGAACGCTCAGGCCCACCGCTGGATATACTTTTGGTAGTCAGCGAGATATTAGAAGAATAGCTGCTGAAAATGGATGGCTAACTACTTACTCACAATTTAACCAGCAGTACACAGAAACGCATAATCAAAACATAGATTATGCAATTAACATGGAGCCAATAACAGATTTAAAAATTGATTTGAATGGGGGTAAAACCTACGCGACTAATTATGCTGAAAGTTTTAATACTACAGATACCAATGGAGATGGACTGAGTAATAGTTATAATTCATTGATTCAAAACACATTTGGGAACTATAATATTTCAACATCATTAATTAAAACTGCTTTCAGTCAAAGCAACGAGAATAGCTCTGTGCCATTTGAAGACTTTAAAACGAACCGTGTGGTGGTTGCTAATAGATTGGCTCGTAACTTTTATGGATCGACTCCCTATACAGTAGATGCAGAAGGCTACCCAGAAGGTTTTGGAAAAAACAGCCAAGCTGTTTTATTGCCTTCCTTTTTAGCTGCTTATTCTGGCGAAAAATCAAACAAGATTAGCCTAGATGCATTCCGAGATATTCCAATTCCAAATTGGACTTTAAAATATACGGGACTTATGAGAAATAAATGGTTCAAAAAACGTTTCAAGAGATTCTCATTAACCCATGGTTACAATGCCTCTTACACGATTAATCAATTTAGAACTAACTTAGATTATGTGGGTGCGGATCCCAATTTAGATTACGCTTCGCAAACTCTAGACACGAAAGATCAGTCTGGGAATTTCAAAGCAGAAACACTCTACAGTAATGTGAATCTAGTGGAGCAATTTAGTCCACTTCTTAAAGTAGACATGGAGATGAAAAACTCAATTAAGTTAACCGCTGAGATTAAAAAAGATCGAAGTTTATCTTTAAGTTTTGACAATAATCTACTAACGGAAATTCAAGGGGACGAATACATTTTTGGTTTAGGTTACCGAATCAAGGACTTGAGAATTAGATCTAAATTGGCAGGCCCCCGAAACATTATCAAAAGTGATTTAAATATGAAGGCAGACGTTTCAATGCGAAACAATAAGACTATTATTAGATACTTAGATCTTGAAAACAACCAGGTTAGTGCAGGTCAAACGATTTGGAGTATGCGCTATGCCGCGGATTATGCCTTTAGCAAGAACCTAACTGCGATATTCTATTTTGACTATGCTTTCTCAGAATATGCAATATCAACCGCCTTTCCTCAAACTACGATCCGTTCAGGATTTACTTTGAGATACAATTTTGGAAATTAAACAAATAAATTATAACTATAGAATTATGAATACACCATCAGATTTAAAATACACTAAAGACCATGAATGGGTCAAAATAGAAGGAGACATTCTAACCGTAGGGATTACTGATTTCGCACAAGGAGAATTAGGTGATATTGTTTATGTTGAAGTAGACTCCTTAGACGAGGCTCTTGATTTAGAGGCTGTTTTTGGGACTGTTGAAGCAGTGAAAACAGTATCAGACTTATTTATGCCAGTAGCAGGTGAGATTATAGAATTTAATGAGGTTCTTGAAGAAGAGCCAGAAAAAGTTAATGATGATCCTTACGGAGATGGCTGGATGATTAAAATAAAAGTAACAGATTCTACAGATTTAGATTCACTTCTAAGTGCGGATGATTATAATTCTTTGATAGGTGCCTAACAGAATCATTATTTTTAGTTTCAGTCTGTTTTATACACTAGTTATTACTGTTTTGAGCCTAGTCCAACTAGGGGACATTCCAAAGTTAAACACTGGCTTCGATGATAAAATAGTACACTTTTTATTTTATGCTATATTTTGTTTGATGTGGTTTTTGAGCTTTTACTCTTTTAAAATTAAACGAAGTCTATTTGCTGCCTCTGCGTTCTCAATTCTGTTTGGCTTGATTATTGAATTAATTCAAAGCCAAGCCACCGTTTATAGAACAGGAGAAGTATTAGATTTCTTAGCAAATACAATCGGAGCTCTAGCAATGACCATGCTAATTTACTTAAAAAAAGAAGTTATAATTAAAAACCTGTAATCCTTTGTGTATTTGTTATATTTTTAATTAATTTTAGCCCACGATAAAAGAACACTGATATGGAATCAAAGAAAAACCCAAAAGCAGACGTTAGTAGAAATGGCTCAATTTATTTTGCAGTTGGATTAGCGTTAATGTTGTTTTTAACTTACTCGACTATTAACTACAAAACGTACGACAAGTCATTAATCTGTCTCTTATACACATCTGACGCTGCCGACGAATAGAGAGG
>OJEE01000121.1_pt1 | contig 15401 bp, 13 predicted proteins | sample 1593231 | NCBI WGS metagenome assembly OJEE01 (sample SAMN05416702, study PRJEB24817) | seawater metagenome | isolation source: Sea water | place: Canada:Atlantic | collected 2013-07 | reverse complement strand
TATTGTGGCGACAGTTATAAAATTAAAACGAGGAACTTCAACTCCCACTACTAGTGATCTAGCTAGTGGGGAAGTTGCTATTGATACAGCGGCACAAAAGTTTTATGTAAATGACGCTGGAACTGTTAAAGAGGTTGGGGTTCCCGGCAATTTTAGTACGTTATCAGATGTAACATTTACAGATTTAGCTGAAGGTGATGAAATTTATTATGATGGCACAGAATGGGTAAATCAGAGTGGTGGTATAAAAGTTATACCTTTTATTGAAGCTGACGCTACAGCTCATTTAATAACGCTGATAAATAGTACGACAGTAACTACTGTACAACAATTTTTAAATTCTGTTGTAACAAAACAGTTTCATCTTCCGTTTATAAAGGCTGACGGAACTGCGGTAACAACATTAGTAATAGGATAAATAAGATAAAGAGGAATAAACAATGGCAATAAAAACACCAGTAAAAGCAACATTCAGTGGATCAGATGTAACAGGTCTTGCAGAATATCAATCAGCAGACTTTATCGGATTGGTTGATGGAGGTCTTGGTGCCTCATTATCTATCGGAACAGCCGGTCAAGTATTAAAAGTAAATTCAGGTGCTAGCGCACTAGAGTTTGGTTCAGTAACAGCCACACTCGATATAGACACTGCTAACGATTTAACAGGTTCAACACTCGCTGCTACAGACTTATTATTAGCGTCTGACGGTGGAACAGAGGGTAAAGTAGCATTATCACAATTAGATACTTTATTCAAATCAACAACTCAAACATTAACCAATAAAACTATTAGTGGTTCTAATAATACTATTACAATTACTGAATCAGATATATCTGATTTAGGATCATACCTTACTAGTGTAGCAATTAATGATATTACAGATGTAACAATATCATCAGCAAGTAATGGACAAGTTTTAAAATATAATGGTAGTGCTTGGGTTAATGATACAGATTCAGGTGGTATTGCCCTAACAGATTTATCAATTGGCACAGAAGCCTCAGCAAGTGGTGATGGCGCAATTGCTTACAATGACGGTTCAGGTGTATTTACATATACTCCACCTGATTTAAGTAGTCTTGCCCCTTTAGCAAATCCTACATTCACAGGAACACCTGCTGGTCCAACAGCAACTGCTGGAACTAATACAACACAAGTTGCTACAACAGCTTTCGTTGCAACGGCTGTCGCTAACTTAGCAGATTCAGCGCCAGACACTTTAAATACTTTAAATGAATTGGCAGACGCTCTAGGTGATGACGCTAACTTTGCCGCTACAACGGCAACATCTTTAGGTGAGAAATTAGCTAAAGCAAGTAATTTAAGTGACTTAGCAGACGCTGGAACAGCAAGAACAAATCTTGGACTTGGAACTGTTGCTACTACAGCTGCATCAGCATACGCTACGGCAGCTCAAGGTACTAAAGCAGATACGGCTGTTCAACCAGCTGCTATTGCTAACATAGTGGAAACTACTGATACTCTTGATGCACTGACTGGTGTTGATATAACAACAGCAGCTCCAACAAGTGGTCAAATTTTAAGTTTCAATGGAACAAACTTTGTTCCTGCTGATCCATCAGGTGGTGGAATATCTTGGCAAGCAGTCAAGACTGCCAATTTTAATGCAGCCGCTGGTGAAGGATATTTTGTAAATACTACAAACAATGTTATCACAGCAACACTTCCTGCTTCTCCTACTTTAGGTGATGAGATTACTTTTATCGATTATGCTGGAACTTCAGATACAAATACAATTACTATAGCAAGAAATAGCAAACCTATAGCAGGCGCCGCTTCTGATTTAACGGTAACAGTTGAAAGAGCTGGATTTACTTTGGTGTTTGTAGATAACACACAAGGTTGGTTATTTAAAGACAAATAATAAATATTTTTAAGGAGATAAAATGAGTAAAACATATCAATATTGTGTAGCAGAAAATTGGGGAAAAGGATTTATAGAACACGAAGATTCGAGAGCATTCTCAATTAGTTCATTTCCAGGTAACATTTGGAGAGTACCAGCAAATACACCAAAGGCAAATCTTTGGATTAACAAAGTATTAGGTTCTCCTAAAACAAAAGATGAAGCTCAAGTAATTGTAAATGGTATAATAACACCTAAACAAACAACTTGGGATAATGATAATGTGGCAGATGAAACTTCCGCAGAGAAAATAATTAGACTTGGAAAAAGACCTACTGATATAACTTTAGAACTCTAATAACAAGTTAATAAGGATAGAGTAATGTCGGAATATAAAACCATTCATGGAATACATGTACAAGCTTTAGACACGGATCCTAGTAATCTAGGTGCCGGCCAAGTCTGGTACAACACTACATCTAATCAACTTAAAATAACAGCAGTTTCTACTAGTGGCTCTTGGGCAACTGGTGGGAATCTAGGAACAGCAAGATATAATATGGGTAGTGCTGGAACTCAAACAGCAGGTTTGGCTTTTGGTGGAAACCCTGGTTCAGCCCCCACAACTAATGTTACCCAACACTATGATGGCTCAGCATGGACAGGTGGTGGGAATATGGGAACAACAAGATATGCTCTAGCTGGTGCTGGAACTCAAACAGCAGGTTTAGGTTTTGGTGGATATGATGGAAATGAAGGATTGACTGCTACCGAACACTATGATGGCTCATCATGGACAGCTGGTGGTAATATGGCAACAGGAAGATATTTTTTAGCTGGTGCTGGAACTCAAACAGCAGGTTTGGCTATTGGTGGATATGCCCCCACAACTGTTGAACATTATGATGGCTCAGCATGGACAGGTGGTGGGAATATGGCAACATCAAGACGAGAACATGCTGGTGCTGGAACTCAAACAGCAGGTTTGGTTTTTGGTGGATATACACCAAGTAACCCCACAACTAATGCTACCGAACATTATGATGGCTCAGCATGGACAGCTGGTGGGAATATGGCAACAGGAAGAAATAGACTATCTGGTACTGGAACTCAAACAGCAGGTTTGGCTTTTGGTGGATATGATGGAAGTAATGAATTGACTGCTACCGAACATTATGATGGTTCAGCATGGACATCTGGTGGGAATATGGCAACAGGAAGATATGACCTAGCTGGTGCTGGAACTCTATCAGCAGGTTTGGCTTTTGGTGGATTTGATGGAGCTAATTCATTGAATGCTACCGAACACTATGATGGCTCAGCATGGACATCTGGTGGGAATATGGCAACAGGAAGATATAGACTAGGTGGCGCTGGAACTGACACAGCAGGTTTGGCTTTTGGTGGTAGATCACCAACAACTAATGCTACCGAACATTATGATGGCTCAGCATGGACATCTGGTGGGAATATGGCAACAGCAAGATATAGTTTAGCTGGCGCTGGAACTCAAACAGCAGGTTTGGCTTTTGGTGGTAGAACACCAAGTACAACTAATGCTACCGAAAATTATGATGGCTCAGCATGGACATCTGGTGGGAATATGGCAACAGCAAGAGATAAGTTATCTGGTGCTGGAACTCAAACAGCAGGGTTAGGTTTTGGTGGATATACATTTAATGCAACTAATGCTACCGAAGAATACGCTGGTCCAGGAATAACAACTCAAACAGTAACAGCAAGTTAAGGAAAATTAATGTCGGAATATAAAAAAATTCATGGAATACATGTTCAAGCTTTGGCTTCCGATCCTAGTAATCTGGGAAGTGGTCAAGTTTGGTATAACACTACATCTAATCAACTTAAAATAACAGCAGTCTCTACTAGTGGTGCTTGGGCATCTGGTGGGAATATGGGAACAGGAAGAAGAAATATGGGTAGTGCTGGAACTCAAACAGCAGGTTTAGGTTTTGGTGGAACCCCCACAACTAATGCTACCGAACACTATGATGGCTCAGCATGGACAGGTGGTGGGAATATGGCAACAGCAAGATATCAAATAGCTGGTGCTGGAACTCAAACAGCAGGTTTAGGTTTTGGTGGATCCATAACTAATTCTACCGAACATTATGATGGTTCAGCATGGACAACTGGTGGGAATCTAGGAATATCAGTATATGCTGGAGGTGGTGCTGGAACTCAAACAGCAGGTTTGGCTTTTGGTGGTTATACATCAGGTGTAACTAATGCTACCGAACATTATGATGGCTCAGCATGGACAGCTGGTGGTAATATGGGAACAGGAAGATATCATATAGCTGGTGCTGGAACTCAAACAGCAGGTTTGGCTTTTGGTGGTGGATTCCCCGTAACTAATGCTACTGAACATTATGATGGCTCAGCATGGACAGCTGGTGGTAATATGGGAACAGGAAGAAAGAATTTAGCTGGTGCTGGAACTGACACAGCAGCTTTAGGTTTTGGTGGATATGCAGATGATTTAAGTAATGCTACCGAACATTATGATGGCTCAGCATGGACAGCTGGTGGGAATCTAGGAACAGCAGAAATGAGAATGGGTAGTGCTGGAACTCAAACAGCAGGTTTGGCTTTTGGTGGTTCTCCAGCAGGTGATATTACTGCTACCGAACACTATGATGGTTCAGCATGGACATCTGGTGGAAATATGGCAACAGGAAGAGCTTCTCTAGCTGGTGCTGGAACTCAAACAGCAGGTTTAGCTTTTGGTGGTGATAATGGACTGGGCCCCATGACTAATGTTACCGAACACTATGATGGCTCAGCATGGACATCTGGTGGAAATATGGGAACAGGAAGAAGAATTATGGGTAGTGCTGGAACTCAAACAGCAGGTTTGGCTTTTGGTGGTGGTACACCAGGTTTAACTAATGTCACTGAACACTATGATGGCTCAGCATGGACAGCTGGTGGGAATCTAGGAACATCAAGATATGCTCTAGGTGGTGCTGGAACTGACACAGCAGGTTTGGCTTTTAGTGGGAGGACATCTTCTTCTACAACTAATGCTACCGAACACTATGATGGCTCAGCATGGACAGCTGGTGGGAATCTAGGAACAGCAAGATATAGACTATCTGGTGCTGGAACTGACACAGCAGGTTTGGCTTTTGGTGGATTTGATGGTTCATTAATTAATGCTACCGAAGAATATGCTGGTCCAGGAATAACAACTCAAATCTGTTCATCAAGTTAAGGAAAATTAATGTCAGAATATAAAAAAATTCATGGAATACACATACAAGCTTTGGCTTCAGACCCTAGTAATTTAGGCGCTGGTCAAGTTTGGTATAATACAACATCTAATCAACTTAAAATTACAGCCGTTTCTACTACAGGCGCTTGGGCATCTGGTGGGAATATGGCAACAACAAGAAGTGGTTTAGCTGGTGCTGGAACTCAAACAGCAGGTTTGGCTTTTAGTGGTAGTATACCAACGTTATCACCAAGTTTAACTAATGCCACTGAACACTATGATGGCTCAGCATGGACAGCTGGTGGTAATATGGCAACAGCAAGTATTCGTCCAGGTGGCGCTGGAACTCAAACAGCAGGTTTGGCTTTTGGTGGTTTAGGTCCAAGTTTCTTTAATGCTACCGAACACTATGATGGTTCAGCATGGACAGCTGGTGGGAATATGGCAACAGCAAGATATAGACTAGGTGGTACTGGAACTCAAACAGCAGGTTTGGCTTTTGGTGGAGCTAAAAATGGTGTACCAAGTAAAAGTTTTGTTGCCGAAGAATATGATGGTTCAGCATGGACAACTGGTGGTACTATGGGAACATCTTCAAGTGCTGTTGATGCAGTTGGTGCTGGAACTCAAACAGCAGGTTTGGCTTTTGCTCACAGTCCAAACGGTAATGCTACCGAAGAATATGATGGTTCAACATGGACAGCTGGTGGTAATATGGCAACACCCGATAGGTATGAGTCAGCTGGTGGTGGAACTCAAACAGCAGGTTTAGGTTTTGGTGGATATCAAGGCCAAGGTGCAACTAATGCTACCGAACATTATGATGGCTCAGCATGGACAGCTGGTGGTAATATGGGAACAGGAAGATATCATATAGCTGGTGCTGGAACTCAAACAGCAGGTTTGGCTTTTGGTGGTGGATTCCCCGTAACTAATGCTACTGAACATTATGATGGCTCAGCATGGACAGCTGGTGGTAATATGGGAACAGGAAGAAAGAATTTAGCTGGTGCTGGAACTGACACAGCAGCTTTAGGTTTTGGTGGATATGCAGATGATTTAAGTAATGCTACCGAACATTATGATGGCTCAGCATGGACAGCTGGTGGGAATCTAGGAACAGCAGAAATGAGAATGGGTAGTGCTGGAACTCAAACAGCAGGTTTGGCTTTTGGTGGTTCTCCAGCAGGTGATATTACTGCTACCGAACACTATGATGGTTCAGCATGGACATCTGGTGGAAATATGGCAACAGGAAGAGCTTCTCTAGCTGGTGCTGGAACTCAAACAGCAGGTTTAGCTTTTGGTGGTGATAATGGACTGGGCCCCATGACTAATGTTACCGAACACTATGATGGCTCAGCATGGACATCTGGTGGAAATATGGGAACAGGAAGAAGAATTATGGGTAGTGCTGGAACTCAAACAGCAGGTTTGGCTTTTGGTGGTGGTACACCAGGTTTAACTAATGTCACTGAACACTATGATGGCTCAGCATGGACAGCTGGTGGGAATCTAGGAACATCAAGATATGCTCTAGGTGGTGCTGGAACTGACACAGCAGGTTTGGCTTTTAGTGGGAGGACATCTTCTTCTACAACTAATGCTACCGAACACTATGATGGCTCAGCATGGACAGCTGGTGGGAATCTAGGAACAGCAAGATATTTTATGGGTAGTGCTGGAACTCAAACAGCAGGTTTGGCTTTTGGTGGTGGTAGTAGTAATGCTACCGAACACTATGATGGCTCAGCATGGACAGCTGGTGGTAATATGGGAACAGCAAGAACTAGTTTAGCTGGTGCTGGAACTCAAACAGCAGGTTTGGCTTTTGGTGGATATGATACAAGTACAACTAATGCTACCGAAGAATATGATGGCTCAGCATGGACAGCTGGTGGGAATCTAGGATCAGCAAGACAGAATATGGGTAGTGCTGGAACTCAAACAGCAGGTTTAACTTTTGGTGGTGATGGTATACCAGGTTCACCAGGTTTTTCTAATGTCACTGAACACTATGATGGTTCAGCATGGACAGCTGGTGGTAATACGAATGTGGGTGGCATACAAGCAGGTGCTGCTGGAACTCAATCAGCAGGTTTAAAACTTGCTGGATGGGATAATTACGGGAGAGATAGTGATAATACCGAAGAATATGATGGTCCAGGAATAACAACTCAAATCTGTTCATCAAGTTAAGGAAAAATTATGACAACTACAAACTCATTATCAAGACAACCAGATAAATTAGATTACGCTTCACCTACACAGTTTAAGTTTAGTATTCTTAAACTTCCTACTGTAGAATACTTTTGTACAAGTGTTAATATACCGGCGATTTCTTTGGGTGGTAACATGGTACAACAAACAAATTTCAAAGACATACCTCTACCAGGTGATAAGTTATCTTATGATCCTTTACGTATGACTTTTTTAGTAGATGAAAATTTAAATAACTTCCAAGAGATACATGGTTGGTTAATTGGATTAGGTTTTCCAAGAGATCATTCAGAATTTAGAGACCTTGTAAGGTCTGGTAGTGATAGGTTTCCAGCAAGAAGTCAAGCAGTGGGCAGTGAACTTGGTAAAGTAAAATATGGATCAACAGATGTTGGTGGCACATATTCAGACGCCACTTTAACTGTTCTATCAAGTAAGAATAATGCTGAAGTAGAAGTAAGATTTAAAGACTTATTTCCTACATCATTAACAGGACTAGACTACACACAACAAGCAACAGATGTTGATTACTTAACGGCAACTGTTGAATTTAATTATACAATATATGATTTTGCTAAAGTAGGTTCGCCTACATCTAGCGTCACAACCTCATAGAAACTTTTAAAGTTTTTATGTTATTATGGAGATATTATGGATTTGGAAAAGTTACAAGAACTAGCAGATAAAGACCTAAAGATAAATGATACTGAACTTGATTTAGAATCATTAAAAACACCACAACTACATAACACTTATTTAAAACACTTATCAAAGTATAAGTTGATGTTGAGTCGTGCTCAAACTGAATACAATACAATGAAAAGAGATAAGTGGGAATATTATACAGGAAAAGCAGACGCCGCTGTATATGCATTGAAACCATTTGATCTAAAGATATTAAGAACTGATATAGATAAGTATTTGGATTCAGACGAAGATTTACAAAAACAGAAACAGAAAGTTGATTATCTGGACACCACGGTTGATTTTTTAGATAGAACAATCAGACAGATAGGTAATAGAGGTTTTGCTATTAAGAATGCCATTGATTGGAGAAAGTTTACATCCGGAGCAATCTAATATTTTTATATAATGACCACCATTAGATATATCATCATAGATAAGAAAGACGAAGTTAATCTAACGATAGAATCGGAACCCGATATTCGTAGAGAACTTTCTCAACACTTTACATTTGAAGTTCCAGGTTATAAGTTTATGCCACAATATCGATCTCGACAGTGGGACGGAAAAATTAGACTTTTCAGTTATGCCACTGGTAAGATATATGCCGGTTTATATCCTTATGTGATGAAATGGTGTGAAGATAATAATGTAAAGGTTGTTGATGGCACAAAAATAAAAGATACCAAAGTAGATAATAAAAAGGTTGATGATCTTATTAAGGCACTCAAAATACCTAATATACAAGTAAGAGATTATCAAAGAGAGGCATTTGTTCATTCTATTAGAACTGATAGATGTTTATTGTTATCGCCGACTGCCTCAGGTAAGTCCTTAATTATCTATCTAATGTTGATATTTAACCTATTAAGACTAAAAGATACCAAACAACACAAGATACTTATTATTGTCCCGACCACTTCACTCGTAGAACAGTTGTTCAAAGATTTCAAAGATTATGGTTATAATAGTGATCGTAATGTTCATAGAATATATCAAGGACATGATAAAGATACAAATAAGAGAGTTGTTATTACAACTTGGCAATCAATCTATAATCAACCTAAAACATGGTTTAAAGACTTTGGTATGGTCATAGGTGATGAAGCACATTTATTTAAGGCAATTTCATTAACAAAGATAATGACCAAACTAGATAAGTGTAAGTATAGAATAGGTCTTACAGGAACACTAGACGGAACTAAAACACACAAGTTAGTATTAGAAGGATTATTTGGCACAGTCAATAAGGTTGTATCGACAAGTGAATTACAAAAGAGTGGTAAGTTGGCAGAGTTGAAAATTATGTGTTTGGTTTTAAAACATGATAAGTCTGTCGGTTCATTTTTAAAAGATAAGACTTACCAAGATGAAATGGACTATCTGGTCTCCAATGAAAAGAGAAACAAGTATATAAGAAATTTAACTTTATCTTTACAAGGTAATACTCTTTGTTTATTTCAATATGTAGAGAAACATGGAAAAATATTAAAAGAACTCATTGAAGAAAAAGGAGATAAACATAGTATATTCTATGTTCATGGAGGAGTTGAAGCGGAAGAAAGAGAAAAGATTAGAGAGATAACAGAGAAGTCTGATAATGCCATTATTATTGCCTCTTATGGAACTTTCTCTACAGGTATTAACATAAGAAATTTACATAACATTATTTTTAGTAGTCCTAGTAAGTCTCGTATAAGAAACTTACAATCTATTGGTAGAGGATTAAGACTTAAAGATAATAACTCGGCGGCGACCCTTTATGATATTGCGGACGATCTAACTCATAACGGAAAAGAGAATTATACATTGTCACATTTTCGGTCTCGGATAGAGATATATAACGAAGAAGACTTTGAGTATGAGATACATAACGTGGATTTGAAATAGGATAAATAGTATTATGAATAAAGCAACTTACGACCAAACAGGTGTTAAGGTAATAAAACTAGATAACGGCGATGATATTGTTTGTTCATTTCCTACTGATCAATTACAAGACTCAACTGGATTAATTAGGTTGATAAAACCTCTACTTATTAAATATGTGCCTCAACTAACACCACAAGGGTTCAAAGATTATGTTGCTCTTATTAAATGGGCGGCATACACCAATGATGAGATTATAACTATCCCAATAAAAAAGATTATGACGATTACAAATGCCAGTTCCGAAATGGAAAAGACTTTCAAGGTTATGTCTGGTGACTATCAGAAACTTGAAGCACCTAGAAAAGACAATGACTACAAGAGGACCATGTTCTCTAAACAAGACAATGCTAAAGTGAATGAAATACTTGATGACTTCAATGACCATCCAGATATTCCTGATGATGATACTGGAACCATACATTAGAACCAGGTACTTGGAGTATTACTCCTCAAAACGCTACACCGCTCATTATACACAAATCGAAGGATAAGTCAAGTCCGATTCAATATCGGAAACAGAAAAAAAAAATGAAATAAGTCTAGTATGAGACTTGACTTTTTTAACAAAATATAGTATAGTAAGGACATTATGAAATCATTAAAGAAAAAAGAGCATTACGTTAATAATAAAGAATTTTTAGAGGCGATGACTTCTCATAGAAACTTATGTATAAAAGCGGAAAAAGAAGGTAAAGAAAAACCAATGGTTACAGACTACATTGGTAGTTGTTTCCTAAAGATAGCAAATCATTTATCTTTTAGACCTAACTTTATAAACTATACATTTAAAGATGATATGGTGAGTGATGGTATAGAGAACTGCTTACAATACTTACATAACTTTAATCCAGAAAAGTCAAGTAATCCTTTTGCTTACTTTACTCAAATCATTTATTTCGCCTTTATTAGAAGAATACAAAAAGAGAAAAAACAAGTAACGATTAAACACAGGTTAATCATGGATGCCAATTATGATGACATGACTTTGCAACCTGGTGAAGACGGAGAGTTTAAGAACCAATTTAGAGAATTCTTACAAAAGAATCTAAAGATGGAACAAGTACCTCTAAACAGAGATAAAGTAAAAAAGAAAAAATCAAAAAGCAAAAAAGGGTCATTAGACTTTTTCTGTTAATATAATGAATGATCAAATATTTGAAGGAGAATAAGTAGTGAAAATTTGTTTGCTGAACGATACGCATTTCGGTTGCCGTAATGATTCGCCTGCTTTCATAGAATACCAAAATAAATTCTATGACGAGGTGTTTTTTCCTTACATTATTGAAAATAATATAACAACACTTGTTCATTTAGGTGATGTTGTTGATAGAAGAAAGTTTATCAACCATAATACGGCACATAACTTTAGAGAGAAGTTTTGGCATAGACTAGCTGATTTAAAAATAGACACACATATTATAATTGGTAACCACGATACTTATTATAAGAACACAAACGAAGTAAATGCTATAGAAAATTTGAATGTTGGACCTGAAGTCAAGATATACACACAACCAAGAGAAGTAGAATTTGATGGAACTAAAATACAATTCTTACCTTGGATTTGTGATGATAACTATGACGATTCAATTCACGCTATTGATCACTCAAATGCCGATATATGTTTTGGTCATTTAGAAATAAAAGGATTTGAAATGCACGGTGGTCATGTTAATCAACATGGTTTAGAAAGTAATCAATTTAGAAGATTTGAAAAAGTATTATCAGGACACTTTCATAAAAAATCAGACAATGGTCATATTCACTATCTAGGTACTCAATATGAAATTACTTGGTCAGATCACAAATGCCCTAAAGGGTTTCATGTCTTTGATACAAATACAAGAGAGTTAGAAAGGATTGAAAATCCAAATAGAATATTTAAGAAGTTTATATATGATGATACCAAATATGACTATACACACCAAAGACTTGAAGGATATAACAATTGTTTTGTTAAGTTAATTGTATCTCAAAAAACAAATGATGAGATGTATAACAAACTTATTGAAAAGTTTTATAGTCAAATAAATGTACATGAGTTGATAATAGTTGATGAACCTACTCTTAACACTAGTACAGTGAGAGAAGACATTTTAGATCAAGGAGAAGATACACTTACATTTTTAGGTAATTATATTGAACAAGTTGATACAGATTTAGATAAAGTAAAATTAAAAGAGTTTGCTAAAGAGTTATATGTGGAGGCAAGTGAGTGATAACATTTAAGAATATAAAATATAAAAACTTTCTATCTACTGGTAATACACCAATAGAAGTTAAACTAAACAAAGCAAACACCACATTGATTGTTGGTGCTAACGGATCAGGTAAATCTACTTTACTTGACGCCTTATGTTTTGTATTGTTTAACAAACCTTTTAGAATTATTAAAAAAGAACAAATGATCAATACTGTTAATAACGGTGATTGTTTGATTGAACTAGAGTTTGAAGTTGGTACAAATTCTTATCTGGTTAGACGAGGCATAAAACCAAATATATTTGAGATATATCAAAACGATAAACTTTTAAATCAAGACGCCTCTAGTTTAGACTATCAAAAATATTTAGAAAACAATATAATGAGATTAAATTATAGATCATTTTTACAGGTGGTCTTATTAGGGTCTTCTTCATACGAACCATTTATGAAGATGAAACCTAGATACAGACGAGAGGTCGTTGAAGAAATATTAGACATAAGAGTGTTTGGACTTATGGATTTAATATTAAGACCTCAACAATCAGAATTAACAAGAAACGTTACAGATTTAAGTCACAAGTGTGATCTTATTGAATCTAAGTACGAAACAGAGTTAAAGCATTACAACGCCATCTCCGACCTCAATATGAACGACCTAGATGGTAAGAAACGACTATTAGAGAAGAATGGTCAAGCAAACTATGATTACAATAGAAAGATTGATAAACTCAATGATGAGTTAGAAAGACATAGAGATAGCATAAAAGACCAATCAAAAGAACAGGCAAAGATGACCAAACTATCTAAACTAGAAGCGAAGATAGAACAAAATTTAGAAACACATAAAAAGAATTTAGATTTTTTTGAACAGAATGATAACTGTCCTACTTGTACACAATCAATAGAACTTGATTTTAAAGGTGAGAAGATTAAACTTGAAGAAAGTAAATTATCAACCTTAAACGAGGGTATGACACAAATAATGTCAGAGATATCCAAACAAGAAGAACATCTAAATGCCATGGATAAAATATCTAAAAAAGTTTATGAGATGAATGTTGAGGTGTCCAAACTACAGACCTCTGTTGAAGAACTAGACAAGTATTCAAATAACATACATGAAGAAATAAAATCTTTACAAAACAAACAAACAGATGGTAAAGATATAGAAAAACAGTTAGAACAATTAAAATCAGATTTATTTGATAGTGTAGTTATTAGAAATAAGATAATAGATCAACAAAAATATGTAAATGTATTAAGAACCATATTGAATGATAAAGGTGCCAAATCTCAAATCATTAAAAAATATGTTCCTATTATGAACAATCTAATCAATCAATATTTACAATCTATGGAATTCTTTATCTCATTTCATTTAGATGAGGAGTTTAATGAAACAGTTAAGAGTAGATTTAGAGATACTTTTAATTACAATAACTTTAGTGAGGGTGAGAAGATGAGAATTGACCTTGCCTTACTATTTACTTGGAGACACATTGCCAAGATGAAAAATAGTGTGAATACAAACTTACTTATACTAGATGAAATATTTGATAGTAGTTTAGATGGTCAAGGAACAGATGACTTTTTTAAAATCATAAAGACTATGACAAAAGAAAACATCTTTATTATCTCACATAAAGGAGATATACTATTTGATAGATTTACCGAGGTAGTTCGATTCGAAAAATTTAAAAACTTTACAAGATTAAGTCAAACGTAGGAGATATAATGAAAGATATAAAACTAATACCACCAAGTGATCCAAGAGTACAAACAGCAATAGCACCATTTCAAGATGACATGTTAAAAGAACATGATTTTAAAGATAGAAAAGAGTTAAGTGATTCTATGTTTGAGTGTATGAAAAAATATGCTGGTATAGGTCTAACTTGTAATCAAGTTGGTTTGCCTTTCAATATGTTTGTATTAGGTGACCACCCTCAAATAGAAAATGGTATGAAGATGACTTGTTTTAATCCTATGATTATATCAAGTAGTGAAGAAACTACTGTAATGAAAGAGGGTTGTTTAACTTTTCCATTTGTATTTTTATCTATTACAAGACCTCGTAAAGTGGTTGTTAAATATGAAGACGAGAATGGCGACCTAAAAGAAGCAAATTTAGATGGTATGATGAGTCGTATATTCCAACATGAATATGACCACACACAAGGTATGGTTTTTACAGATAATGTATCTAAATTAAAACTAGATAGGGCATACAAAAAGGCGGAAAAGATAATGGACAGAGTAAGAAAAGATAGAGACTTGACAAAAAAGTAAATTTGTGATAGGATATATGTTATGAGTGAAGCAAAAGGTATTGATCCAGTATGGGTTGAAGAACAATGGACTAAATGGTCAGATGAAAACGACATATCACAAGTAGAAGATATATCTAGTGATGTTGTTAAAAAGTCCTTAGAAAAGGATTTGGCATTTGTATCAAAGATGACAGTACAAGAATACACTTTATACGAGAAGTGGATTGAAGTCCATGAAAAATACCCTACAGCAGAAACAAATAATTTCTTTGATGACCGACCAGCACTGATTAATCCTATACAAGAGGCATTTATAAAAACAGTTAAAAATAATATTTGGAGTCCCGAATCACCTGAAGATATTGATAAGTTAGAACCTGTGTTAGAATTCACAGATGATACAGAGTTAAACTTTAATGGTCAAAAGAAACGAGGCGATCTATCTGAAAAGTGGAACACATTAAGAACTTTCTTATCTACAATGAAAAACAATAGTAATATTGGTAGACAGATGTTTTTTATAGTAAAAGATAATAGATCAGGCAAATACCTTGGTGTAATTTGTGTATCTGGTGACTTTATGGATTTAACACCTAGAGATAAGTTTATTGGTTGGGACAGACAGATTAAAACATTTTCAGGCAAGATCAATCACACAGCGATAGGGTCTTCTATTGTTCCTACACAACCACTAGGTTATAATTTTACAGGTGGTAAACTATTAGCATATCTATGTTTATCAGATGAAGTACAAAACAAGTGGAAAGAAAAATATGGCAACACTTTAGTTGGTGTAACCACTACAAGTTTATATGGTAAAGCAAAGGCGAATACACTATCACAATATGATGGTCTAAAGTATTGGAAAAGAATGGGTTTCACAACTGGTTCAGTATCATTTCAACCTAGTAGAAAAGTTAGAAATATGGTATGGACACTGTCTCTTATACACATCTCCGAGCCCACGAGACTCCTGAGCATCTCGTA
>OJEE01000105.1_pt1 | contig 16578 bp, 3 predicted proteins | sample 1593231 | NCBI WGS metagenome assembly OJEE01 (sample SAMN05416702, study PRJEB24817) | seawater metagenome | isolation source: Sea water | place: Canada:Atlantic | collected 2013-07 | reverse complement strand
TTCGTCGGCAGCGTCAGATGTGTATAAGAGACAGGCCATCTATTGTTAAAAGGCTCTTCGAAATTGCTGACACACCTTTCTGATTCTACTAGCAAGGTGGTTATGCTAACAACGAAATCCATCGCTGAACTGGGGTGCGATTCGGAGATTGATGGGTGGGCACCTAGTGCGATATCGGCTGATGCATGCATCCAGCCAACTGATGCATGCATTAGGTCAGCCAACGTCGCGACGCTCGTGCCTCAGCTCCAGGATCCCATCAATGATGTTGTACGAGCTGCAGCTTTATTATTTCATGTACGAACAGCAACCGATACACCTATGATCTCAGCTGAATTTAGCATCCTTCCCATACTGAACCCAACAATGGAGGACTTGGAGGAAAGCTGCCAATATTTCGGTTCGATTGGGCTGACAGTTAAAACAATAGAGTTGACTTTCAACTCGATTGGAGTAACGGCCAAAACGACTGAGTTGACCGCACGGTTATTGGAGTCCAGCAACCAAATGATAATTATTGACGACACGAACGAAGCATTCACAGCAAAACAATTTGTAGCGGCACACTGGATGGCCAAGGTGCGTAACCGACAACCAGTGTACGCACCATCCGAATTACGCTGGTGCATTGGAATGTTACGCAAGCATGCAAACGATAAACCACTGCAGCTGATAGGTACACTGGGACGAATGCTCGCTGACGCTTTGTTGCACCATCAGGCAATGGAAGGCTACACGAGTGTTTTAAATTCCAGTTACGCCACCATTATAGATGAATCTGTACACTGGTGGGCACCAAAGGAAGCTAATGAGCAAACACGAGTGGGGACAGCATCCAACTCTGAAGATATGGATATGGTCTTGGGATTTGACAAACATCCACCCTCTCCACCTTCGTCTCCGCCGTCAGAGGAGATAGTACAACGGGTACTGGAAGAATATTGGCATGACAACGCACCAGCAGAAGCTGCTGCTCCTCCCCTGCCCACTCCACCTACTACGTCTCAACACCCTGCGCACGAGCCTCCAAAAGCGGCGCCTAAAGACATAGTTTACTTACAATGCGATCACGGGTTTGTCAGTGTGACCAACAACGCACATGAGAGCAACGGGGGAGACAGCGACTTGCCTAAATGCACTAACCCAGAATGCATCCAGGAAGCTACGGCTTGGTGGGCGCGTGAACAAGCCGACTTATTGGACGAAGTTAACACTTCATGGTCCGTCACCCTTACTCCCGCTCATTCACCAGCGAATGTGGTTTACGAAGACCCCACTGAAAGTGGAAGCGTACAGGTTTTCCTGAAAACATTGGAAGGCGTGACAATGACTTTGAACGATATTTTTATTCACAATGATGTTGAGGAGCTTATGGAAGCGGTCGAGACATTAACGAAGATACCAACTTGGGCATTTTGGCTGAAATGTGCAGGACACCCAATGCAATTAGGGCACACGATTAGCTCTTACGGAGTTGAGCATGGTACATCTATTGAGATGTGTGCGTACGGACGGGGAGGCATGCTACGTGCAAGCAACGTGTCTTCTGCAACTGACTTAAACCACGGTAGTAACGTACGTGACTACCATGGTGGGGGAGAGAAATCAGATAAGCCAGCAGCAGCGAACGAAGGGAGACTACAGCGATTCGAAGCAACAAAAGCTAACAAAGTAAGCATATGCAACGCACCGTTTGAAAAAGAATTACTTTCCGGGAAAACGCCAATAAAAATCCTGGTGAAAGCAGCCCAGCAAGGAACGCCCGCCATGGCGAAGGGGTCAATTAGCGAAACACATAAGAATGCAATAGAAGGAAACCTCCAGAAGTTCATGAAAACGGACTGTATAAGATACGATACTAACGCAGGCACAGCAGACGAACCATCATCAGGCCTGAGCCAACATGGAAAAAGGACACTGCAGGAAGCTGACCAGGATGCGTTACGCATAGAAACAAGTGCTCACACGGCAAATGATTGCGGCCCTACCCTCAAATTCCTAAGTTCCGCCAAGGCATGCAAATCACTGGAGCTGATGCAAGGCAGATTCGAGGAGGTGGCAGAATGGACTGAAGAACTGCCAGCAGGCACAGGTGAACTCAGATTCGCCGAATACTTCAATGGAGAGATCACGTACGGCATACATAGTTCGCCATGCGTCACACACCACAATGGAAATCAGCACACCGTCAACTTACAGTTAGCAGGATACACTTGGATACTCGTAGCTCACCCTGAAACGTTCCAAGACGACTGTTACAAAGGGAACGTAGGTACAGACAGTGAAAGATACGGAGCACGGCCTTTTGATGACTCCACCAGGCCCGACCAATGGCTTATAACGGTGATGCAAGCTGGAGACATCCTGTACATCCCACCTGAGTGGTGGCATGCAGTAGTCAGCAGCTCATACTCCCTTATGATCAGTATACGTCAGCCGATTAGCGACACTTACTTCCAGATGGGTAACGTCAATTATTTACAAGACGAGCACAGGTTAGCCAACCACTGCACCCGCTCTTACCTCCAGAAACTGAGTGAAGAGAAACAGATACTATGGCACCGGGCGATCACCTCATGGTGGGTAGTCTCTAGGCATGATGGCTACATTGCTGTACACCTTCTGGACCAGAATTCGTGGGAGACATTGCATAAGTTAGGATACTTACTCACTGGATTTGGAGAAGGATGGGATGCAAAATATAGAGCCATACTGCACCAATCGCTTACTTCTACCCAGTTACGGATGCTAACTTTCAAACCGGCAGAGGGCACTCCACCAGACGAGCATGCAACTCACGATGACCGAGGGCATGATGATGGGATGCCCGTCGAATCATGGCACAGCATATTCTATGCATCGTCCGACTCTGAGCACGTACCATCGCCACCCTCATCCCCACCGGATACAGAAGTAAGCCCAGCTCAGCAGTTGACTTTCCCACTATCCTTCTCTGGAAGCAAACCACTTATACTTCGATTTGGACATTGGATGGTACTGATAGATCAATGCTGGAGAAGGATCAATGGTCTGACAGGTGGCATCTATGAGGGCCATACAATAGATGTAAACCCCATATACATACACGCTTCTTATGCCCATAAGGAGAAAGTACAAGTACCTATAACCATTGGGATGAGTAGCGCAGCTAGATCGTTAGCATGCAGAGCCCAATTGACCGACAACATCCACGAGATTTATGCTAGTAGGCAAGGAATATGTGTATTTTGCCACACATACTTGGACTTCAAAAATCTAAGATGGGTACCAGCTATCCCGGGAGACACTAGGGGATCAAAAATGTGCGCCACTGCTTATGCCAATCCCAACCGACAACAGGTATGCCACAACTCGGCTCAATGTACTAACTGCGGAGTCGATGCAGTCCTACCAATCTCCACTCTACCTGAAGACAGACGAGAACATCGAGCATTGCTACGCTGGTGTTCCAGAGATTTATTTAGCACTAGATGGAGAGTCACTTGGATAGCTAGACGTGAACTACAAAGAGCTGGACGATACATACTATTTGGTCTGCGGCTAGTACGTTTGTTAGCAGAATCAAATGCGTTACGATACATTCCTGGAGGTATAGGGGAAGGGGAGGCAGCTACGGAGTTTGCAAATTATGTTGATGAGCACCCTGCCAATAATGGGGAGGGACTACTAGCTGTTAACATAGTAACGCAGGCTATGCTACAAAACTATCGAGATGAGTATGCATCGCCACCACACTCTCCGCCATCTATGGAGCAACCTGGGCCTACTATGGACAACAAAAACTTAGCCATTTTCTTACGCGACTCTTCATTTGAGGATTGCGTTACTGTGACGCACGTGATAGACGTAATTGCAGAAGCTAGTCTACCACTACGGGCTGGACCTTTGTACATACTATGTGCTTTCCTATTCTTACCACCGCATGTAGCTTTCGATGATGACTGCACCGGATTAACTGGTATAGTCAAACGATTCGCAGACCTTGAATCGTATTTAGCTACAATCACCCCTCTAGGGAGTCAGCTACTGGTATGCGAATACTCACCTATGGATCAAGATGGACAAATCATTTCACCTAGGTACCCCGCTGAAGGAAGAGTGTTAAGAGGACGCAGACTCGCCTCACCATCTAAGTATTTATGGTACGGTGAAGAACTGGAAGAACTTTGGGAAGAAGAGGAAGGAGCATTGCACAATGCGCGACGCATATTCATAGGGCTCTGTGCGTGGTACGGGCGAGTACGCCTTCGGTTAAAAAGACGGAGACACTTACTATCCACCTCTACTTTCGCATTGCCAATCAAGACTACCTCTCCTCCCCCATCGCCGCCAGGGTCAACATTGAGCAAAATAGCAGTACCTACTTCCGAATCATACACCAGAAGCATTGGAATACACTGGAATGCTGTTCAGGAAAAGGTATTAACAACTTTGGGATTAAGTCCTTCAAAGACGCCAACCAAGACCGACCCAGAAACGCACCATCAAATGCAACAACCTTTCATGATCACAGGAGACATGCTGTCAGATCTAACCCCTGCTGAAAGGAGTTTCGTCAGTATTAATCACCAGGATTTTGCAATAAACCATGCCGCTAAGGGATGCCTATTACGCACGACAACAGCCATCGAAATACTACCGAACGAAGTAATGACACACTACGTGCCCATTCCAGATAGAATGGACTCTTTCAGATACTACTTGGTGAGGAACGCACCGGGAAGACTACAGGCCATTAACCAGGGTCTGAAACACACACTATTAGTCCAAGAAGTCATCACGGTAAGAACCGCCGTTGCCACCTCCCCACCATACAAATGGGAGTTAGCGGTGACCTTGCTGAACCGGTCCACTACCTCCACGAGACTAACAAGAGGGTCTATCATGGCCATAGGATTAGCAACTTCTCATGATGGGAGGAGCATTTCACCCGAGCTATTCAGGGATATTAGTTGCTCACCGTCTGTTCCCCCATCTCCACCTGACTTGGCTGACGGAGATCCCCAACGAAAACCAATTTCATTACCGTACATACTACAATCATGTGCTACTATAATTGGCGCTACACAAGCTCAAGTTTCAAGGGTCTCCACTGACTGCTTCGGGGCTATTATGACACAATTAAACGCCCTACCTGGTATTACTAACCAGTTAGTCGCTACCAAACCAACGTTTTACTCAGAGGTCAGCCCAAGCGAGATGCAAAGGATGGAATTCGAACTACGGACCACGGTGCAACCGAGTGACCACTATCTACCTTCTCCGCCAGGATCTCCTCCAGAGACAACCCCAAGTGATCTCACAACCGAACACCTTACTACGCCTAGTAGTTCAACCACACCAGAGTCTCCTGGGCTTGAAACAACCCCTCGACAGACTAACTCAGAAATCATGGCGACTCTATTGATAGTGGCGTCGCAAGCCAACACAGAACGACTAAAGAATCAATTGAGACAAATAATTGGTGAATGGAGGAATACGATAGCGAAATCCCTACTTGTGAAAAGAGTATACCAACGTTTGATAGATCGAGGTTTCACTGAAACAGTGGTTCTACGCAACGCATTCATATCATGGCTGGCAGGAGTTACGACTGTACACGAGTCCAGTTTAATCAAGGATGGTCTTAGTACAAGTGCGGTACGCCGCGTCCGATTTGGACAAGCAACTCCTCCGCAACTAACGGACTCGACCACTATCGCAGATGAAGATGGGTCCAAAGTGATGGGCTTAATGACGAGACTAGACAGCCAATTGAACTCATCGGTTACTTTAATACGCGAATCTCAACTAGAGATGAAAGCAAGACTAGCGGAGTGCCAACGTAGATGTGAAGTAACGGAACATCGGATATCTGAGCACGCTAGTAGACAGTACGATGACAGATCACATATAGCGAAGACTTTGGAAGAGCATATCGCCCAGATGAGAGAGGGAGTGGTCGAAATGGTAAGTGACCTGCGAAACGAACTTTTCGCCACCACCACTCATATGGTGAGCAGCAAACTCATGAACGAACGGCGATTGGGATTGCCCGGAACTGGCACACCTTCCAGATTCACTGAGGGCAACCATTCAAGTCTTGCTATCCCCGAAGACACAGACAGCCAAAAACGTTTAGCTATATGGATCCTGGACTCCATTGCTGAAGCTCAAGGCATGTCAATGTTAATGGAAAGATCCTTCATGCCTTTCTTCACATTAGAAGAAGACGCACTTGCTACACTAAGAACGAGTGCCACCGGAGTGATGACTATCTTACCAGTTCCAAGTCAATGCTCAGAAAGAACAGCTCTATTGATGATTCAAGATTACATAAGTGAGGCCAACATAGAAAGACCAGGATGCAATGTGAGAGTACTCAATCCCCTGACGTTTCCAAAATGTTGGTTGAACCAACTCAGACAAGCTCAACCTACACTAAAGGATAGACACTTAATTGGCGAGCCAAGCATCTTAATGGTAATCATCCGACACTCGAGGGCCGACTTAGACGCCTCAGCTGTGAACGCCCACCTTCGGATGCTCAACACTTTAAGCGAACGTGTACGCATTAGAGAACTATACCTAGTAGCAAGACTGGATGAAGCTCAGCGCAAATCAGATGATGACGATGAAAGGACAGTAATCGCCATGATCGCATCCCAGTACAAAACAGGTACTCGCAGACCGATCCGGGATGCGGAACCAGACGACCGGACTAACACTACGCCTAACCTTGAGAAACCTGAATCCATTAGATTAGGGCACATATTCTCCGTGGAGCTGTCAGGAGCCATGCCCAAATGGACGGACGAACCAGCTGTTCAAAGCTTCCATTTAAAGTTGGTAAGGTACCTTCAAACTTCGGCAGGAAGAGATATCTTACGGGCATTACTACATAGAGTCGACTGTGATTGCGTATCTCAGCTGTCAGATGCGGTGCTACACCAAATCAGCATATCTACACGCGCTATGCCACTGATGAACTTGTATCAAATGCAGGCCAGCCAGGATGAACTACATCGGGCATGCCAACGATGGGAAGGATGGATGAGAGAAAACTTCTCACTACCACTCACTAATAGAGCACCGCCACCAAAGGAGATATTGGAAGGACTCATGTTTGCTTTCTACGATATCCTGCTGCTACAGAGGGCGATCCCTCATGGAAGCGGATCGGATGCACAAGCTAGACATGAAGCTTCCAGGCAATGCAACCGCCCTAGGAGAAATGGAATATCCGATGCTATTTGGATCAAGGAAGTGATTGACTCATTATCAGGGTTGCTGACTCTGTGGGGACCTAGTCACTCCGACATCTTAATAAAAAGCGAACTTCCTGGAATTTTCACACACATGGTAAATGAGATGACTGACCCGATGATGAAGCAGCAGGTTATGAGATTGGCTGAAGATTTTATAGTTGGACTAGCAAAATCAAAGGGGGTTAGTGTGGAAGAATTATATGAAGACTCCATACAGAAAAGAGAAACATCTTTCAGCTCCAGGAGGCAAGGGCCAGCACATGTGGATGGAGCAGTCTTACTAACTGGAACACATTCCAACGCCGTACTGAAATTCTTTAGGTCACCACACGACTTACGAAAAATAGTTGAGATGGGTCAACTACAGTCCTTCTTGCTGATGCTCGCACGAGATATTGTGGGCAGACACCTGGGATCAGTCATAGATGATAAAACAGGAAAAATCATGAACGACGCTGTTCTAATGGTGGTTCCTGACCCTGCTACAGGAAATGCAGTATCCGAGTGGTACCCCACGTTACAGAATCATCACGAGAATATGACAGCCGCAGTACAAGACGAGAAACGTTTGGGAGAACAGTTACAGCTCCTCACAGATAACATGGCAAAATTCACACAAGGACTGCGTGACCAGCAAGCTGCGGACACCGCGTGTTTGACTAAACAGATAGACAGTGTAGCCCAACATACAGAGCTCAGAAAACATAGTGGCATGGACTGGCAACCATCAGGAGTGCAAGCAGTAGGGGCTAACCCACCGAACAGAAACCGGACGTCATGGAATAGAAACAGCACCTCCCAACCCGATTCGCGTAATGAACGCCCCAGGTTTCCAAGACCGCCTCGAAAGGATAAGGATGGTAACATCATATGGCGCCTCACAGACAAACCAGCCACTAAATGGGGAGATATACCAGACTGGTTTAAGTCCATGTTGGCTGGGTTTGGAATACAGCATGATGAGGACTGGACAGCGAGAGCAGAAAAAGTATGCTTACTATGTGGACCTAATGCAGACCACTGGTGGTCAAGATGCGTAAAAGTATGGGCTTCGACGGATGCCGGCCAAAAATATTTAGGAGCCGCAAAAGCTAGCCAACGAGTACAAGAGGCAATGAAAGCCAAAGCACCCTCTACAGCTACCTCAACCATAGAAGATGTTACCCTATGCGTGGGATGCACGCTAGAAGCAACGCGAGACTCATCAATGGAGGCAAGTTCACTAGTGAACTGGGTATGTGAAGGCATGGGCCTTTCACAGGAGGATGATGGCAGTATGTTCTACGAGGCGATTGACTACATCACTCAAGAACAAGACATGCTTCAATCAGAGCTTCAGAAATAGGGGAGTTTGGCGGTAGGTGAGTCGGCAGAAAAAGACTCGGAAAAGGGTTGCCTGGCGCCTGTTAAAGACAAACCCGAAACCTGTGCATGTCAAATTGGATGCTCACTTGGGGGAGGAGATTACAAGAAAAGAAGAGAGAACCAATTAAACAGGAGAGGATACATTGAATGGGAATCTTCACTCTTAATTAGCGAAATACATCAGGCCGTACAACACCTACTATGCAAATACGATACTAGCACTCAAGACAATGAAGAAGGCAATGATACGCATATAGCACTGATAAAAAGCATGGAACATGGACATGAAAATTTAGACGAGAAATTGGAATCAATACGGACATACTCTAGGCAGCATCATGACCAAGGGAGAACAATGAATATAGCAGCACAAGTAACTATAGGAAGATACGGAGAAGGGCATGAGGATACATCTGACGTAAACCAATTAGGATCAGAGGAGCAACAGATCAAAGCATGTCTGAACCCTAACATTGGGTGGGCAGAAGCCTTGGAGAGATTAAATGGGATAGAGAGCATTAACCACATGACGGAGATACCCAACACCAAACCATATGAATTTGACATAGAATTCGAAGAGGAAGAAGCAGAAGGTGGAGAAACAGACTTATGTAGCACAGAAGGATTGTTCATACTACAAGATGAAGATAAGGAAGAGTACCAGTCAATGGCAGCAGAACTTTCATTCGAGGATTTGGATGGACAAGCCCATTCCTTACCAGCCATCATTGACAGTGGAGCAGCAAGATGCTGCCTAAGGAAAGATACGTTAGACAAGTACTTCCCACAACATGCTAAACGCTTACAACCCACAGATAAAAGATTTCACGATGCCAGCAAGTCTATCATGCCGGTGAGAGGTACCATAACCATTGAATTCTGGATAGGAAAATGCAAACTAAATTGCCAAATGTTTGTGTTTGACAAACTAAGCGTACCTATTTTGATTGGCACCAGCGCTTTGATGAGGAATGGATTAATCATAAACGCAAAGGAACGTACCCTATATACCACCACGACGGATAACCAGCCGCAATGTAGTGTGCCATTACAATGCACTCGAAATGACCAAGTAAAACCACATATACTCTTGGCCAGTGACACTATGGAACCAACACCAGGACAATCACCTATCAGTCAAACCAAAAGAATTCAGGAAGCTAGACTATCCTGGACTACTACTGCTAAAGTAACTGAAGACATCAGAATAATAGCAGGCAAACAAGCAAAAGGAGTACTATTAACATTTGAGAATCATTGTCCAAACACCAAGGCGACACTAGAACTGGAACCAACAAAAGAACTGCTGGCACTATTCCCAACGCTAGAAACAGCAGGAGCCACCCTACAATCTGCTAGCAATGCTCAAGCTTTCATACACCTACGCTCTACAGAAGACATAGTAATTCCTAAAGGAACCATCATGGTGAACGTAAAAATAGCACCAGAAAGAGCAACTACACTGAAAACAATGCAGAGAGTACAACTAATCATTGATCAAAACCTACCATTCGAAGAAGGAGGACCACCAACCACTGCTGAGCATCTAAAAGAATTAGGACTAGATTTATCCACTTCAATCGACCCAAACCGCCCTAAGAAGGATGGAGGATATGAACTACTCACGGAAGCACAGAGAAACCAATTGATCCAACCGGCACTCAGATGGTGGTGGGTCTGGTCCAGAGATGCAAGGGTACCTGAAGTATCTAGACTGGTGGTCATCGACATCCCAACAGGAGATGCTATCCCGGTGGCACAAAAACCGTACCCGATCCCTTACCAATACCGAGATGCGGTCATAGACGAATTACGCAAACTACTACACGGAGGACTGATAGAGCCTACCATATCACAGTGGGCGAGCCCTTTATTAGTAAGACTCAAGAAGGACTCGACGCCAGACAAGATCAGACTGAAATGCATAATAGATTATAGACGGCTCAACCAAGTGACTTTAGCAGATGCGGCCGGCTTAGGAGATATGGAGGAGATTTTAGACGGATTTGGAGGGAAACAACGATATGGCGGCATTTGTGATGCGGCAGGCGGATTCTACCAATTCACAATAAAACCAGAAGACAGATCAAAAACTGCATTCGTACTACCCACCTCGATGGGAGGCACCTCTTTCCAATGGAGAGTAGCACCTTACGGATTGACACGTAATCCCGCAGGATATTCAAGAGGAATGATGTTTGCTCTACAAGGCTTGCACACAGTGAGCCTGGCACCCATGGGCAACAGTACCGGAGGCTGCAGCTCATGGATAGACGACATCTCCATGCACGCCGATTCCTTTGATGGATTCGTAGACTTATTCGAAAGAGTCCTAATGCGGATGGCGTCTGCATCTATGCAACTTAAGGCGTCCAAATGCCTACTACTGCAAGAAAAGCTGGAGGTGCTAGGATTCTTCATTACACCCGATGGGATCGTGATGCAAGAAACGAAACTAAAAGACTTAAACAAGTTTGATGAAAATGGGAATAGAGTGGCGCCAGCTTCAGTAGAGGAGATACGCACTTTCCTTGGAGCAGTTCAGTTTTACCGACGGTTTGTCCCACGAATCAGTTTACTAGCTGCACCAATGATCGAGATGTTAAGGAAAAGCCCTGATCCTAAAAAGGCCACTTGGGACGGAGTGAGGCAATCTTTTGATGCTATATTAACCTTCTTGCAATCAGACGCAATAATATCCGCTCCAGATCTCAGCGACCCCTTAGCAGAATATGTAATATGCACTGATGCCTGTGATATTGCAGCTGGGGGGGTTCTACTGCAATGGCAACACCCTAGTGGCAAGGGAGGAGGACCACCCCCTGGTACCCCGCTACGAGGAGGAAAAGGCACCGATCCGCTAACCCAATCGTGGAGACATGATCACGGCTGGAAATTACGGACAATAGCTTACTATAGCAAGACGTTCGACAAGGCTCAAAAGAACTATCCTACATTTGACAAAGAAAGCGCCGCCATATTGTTCTGTGTACGTAAATGGGCAAAACTCATTACTTGCAAAGCAACTACCCTATACACAGACTCATCAGTAGCAGCTTCTATGTTACATAAACATATGGGTCCTCCACGTTTACAACGTTGGGGTATGGAGTTGGGTACGTTCTTACCTTACCTGAAGGTAGCTTACCGAAAAGGGACGGAAAATGGGATGGCCGACTTCTTATCTAGATACCCAGCTTATAAGCATTACATATCGACCGCCAGAAATATACAAGAAATGCCAAGTGAATTATTCGATAAACTACCTGAGATGGTACCGATGTTCACTCATAAACTAGGAGATGATGAGGAATGGCTTTCCCGAGCTACCTACGAATTATACGAGGCTAAAAATCCGAGGCTGATGGATCAAATATGGCAACACAACGATGAGACGGATGCATCAACCCAGGAAGATTTGGACAGTAGCCACCACATGAGGAACTACGTTGAAAGGGAACTAACTAACGTTGACAAATTATTCCAAGGAGGTTCTGACGAATCCCAGTTAACCTCATTACTACACGAAACCAGATTAGCGGTATTAGATGGAGATTACTGGAAGGACCAACAATCTTTCAATAATCATTGTGGAGAGTGGGAGCACTATGCCGCTATTTTCCACTCGACTAACCATCGATCACCAGTGGTATATGACTTATGCTGTGGAGAAGGAGGATTCTCTAGGGGTGCAAGAATTACCGGTGCCGAGATATATGGCGTAGATAAAAACAGCCGTTTCAAGCTAAGATACGAGACAGACTTTGATGAAGATGGCTCCCAACACCCTTCCGGGATGAGCTTCATGGCACACGACGTGTCAGATGAGAAACTTTGGGACACCTTAATGGAAACAGGTAACCTAAACGGATGGCCACCACCTGACATTATACATATCAGCCCGCCGTGCCGCACTCTCACCAGATTACGCCAAGTAAGGAGGCAAGACAGCACAACAGACTTGACTGTAAATTACGCAATCTCAAAACTGAAGACATTGGAAAGGCATTGGAAACTGCAAGGGAAACATCTAATATGGCAAGTAGAAAACGTTCCCGAGAGCAGAATACATGTAACTGAAACGGTGCAAAATACAGTGACATTATGTGGAACAATGATGGGCCATAAGGTATTCAGACACCGCACATTTTACTGCAACTATACTGCAGCTATAGAGCTACCCCATAGCCACCATGGTAAGTGGGTTGGATCCAATGGTGTGAGGTTCTCCCCCGCTGACGACCATCATCGATATGGGCACCTACCACCTCCCAACATGTACGGAGTATACTCATCACCCTCTGGTGGCAGAGGCACGCTAGCCGAATGGCATGGCGCTATGGGGTTCCCACTCAATACCTTTTCGAGTAAAGGAATAGCTAACGCACTCCCCATATCTTACGGACGATTACTAACAGCTCAAATGATTGCACACAGCCTGCATCGAACATATGGATGCCCAATATGGACCCCCAGTGAAAGAGATCAATTACAAACGGAAACTCTCGCAAACTGGACTGTCAATGGGTATCACCCCAACAACATCGCTTGCACACGGCTTACCCCAGAAGCACTAACGCAGAACTTGTCTGAAGGGATGCTACCCGTGCTCACACCCATAGAAGAAGAGGCCCTACCCCTTGACGCAGACGAGGATAATGCCACCGCGGATGGGATATCCTCTACGTTCGACTGTAGCCGAGCTGCTCAATTACTCGACCCACACTTAAATCTCATCATACGCAAATTGGAATCTGAACACACAGCGAAAACCGATTTGAAGGGACTAAAAATGAACTGGATTATGGATGGGGACAGACTGTGGCGTTTAGCAACTACACTGGATGGTGAACCTACCAATCGGCTAGCAATACCACTACAAGGGAGAGGACCGTTACTACGGAACTATCACCATAAGTGTCATCGTGGAGGGGACCCATTGTATAGGGAAATGGCTGAACATTTCTATTGGCCCAATATGGAAGGCGATTGTCACGACTTCGCTAATGCTTGTGTGATCTGCAGCAGTACTAGATCCAGAGCATTGGTAAAGGCTGAAGTGAAACCTATCCCTACACCTTCTCGTCCTTTCAACGTAATACACTTGGATCATAAAGGACCTCTGCCCCGATCTGGACCATACTTACATATCTTGGTGGTCACTTGTGCATTGACCAGATTCACACTATACATACCAGTGACGTCCACTACTGCAGAAGAAACACTGAAGATATTAATGGCCAGGATATTCTGCGTGTTTGGCTACCCATTAGTGATAGTATCAGACAATGGCCCTGCTTTTCGCAACTCTATGATGGAACACATGGCCACCTTCTTCGGCTACAGACATGTTCATATCTTACCATATAACGCTCAGGCAAATGGTACTGCCGAAGCTAGTGTAAAAAGAATAAAGCTTCTACTTGATAGGCACTGCAAGGGGTATGCAGAATGGCATAAAATCCTACCATTGGCCCAATTACAGCTAAATACTCACATACACAGTGGTACCAAGGTAAGTCCATTCATGGCTTTATTCGGACGAGCCCCTACTGGAATTGCAATCCTCGAAAACCCTGCTCTGTTACCCCAGCTTGGTACTGGAACAGAGTTCATGACCGAATTGAGGGCGAAGTTAATTAGGTTACATGTTGAACTGCAAGAAGAGTCTGACAACATAAAGAAAGCTAGGGCTGACGAAGCGAACTCACGTCGAGGGAACAACAATAAGCAAAGAACCGGAACCATCACACCAGGGAGCTGGATAAGAATTTTACGGGGCTCTACACAAGATGCAGAGTATATTCGCAAGCATGGTCATGGGCAACCCTGGAAATTCAAATACAAGGTTCTCGAAGTAACGCCACATTCGGTCAGATTAGTAATACCAAAGGATGGTTCTGTGCCTGCTATAGGGGAATGGCAACTCATCAGACGATGTGAACCTTCTGTTGAAACCGAAATACACGCATCGCCATCTGACCCAAAATTGACCGAAGCTGGAATACCCATGCAACCACTCGAGGGGGTAGTTCCTCCAGATGACGGCTCTACCATATATGAAATTGAGCGAGTACTCAGTGCTTCCAAAGTAGGAAATCGCTATAAATTACTCATCCAGTGGAAGGGCTATTCTGAGCCAACTTACGAATGGAAATCTGATATAACTTCTCAGACGATGAACGATGAACTACTTCATGAAATAACTACTGCCATTGACAGATGTAAGGAGTCTGCACACTCATTGCGCAACGAGGACGAGGACCCCACGGACACGCCGTTGATAGAGGACTCGCCCACTCTTGAAATTCTACCAGGAAAAAGAGTACGAAGGAAACCGGATCGCTACACTGATACCAGTGTGAAATTACTACACGAATACGATCCATCCATGTTGCATGCAATATATGTACATCAACAAGCATGCATGCAAATCGCATCTTATAATCCCACCAACCCTTGATTAGAACGCATGCATCTACTCCATAAATAGTACTGTCGTAGATGGAGGGGGTGATGTAGTGTCGGGATTACCGCGATGTACCGTACAATAAGTATTAGTGTACGTCTAGTAGTACTTAGTAGCGTACGGTACGTCATTGATCAAATCTATACACAAAGCGAGAGAGCATGGCCGCTCCCCCGCATCAGGACCCTTCCCGACTTGGGAAGGGCCCTTCTGGCCGTCCAATTCCATCAGGTACTGGGGCGTTCGTTGTAACTCCCAGTACCTCACCCAATGCCGTCTGGACATCCTCGCCCGCTGTGGCAGGCTCTGTCCAGAAAGGCGATCAACTTGCACTCCCTGCGAGTGCGAAAGCAAACCAATCCACGGATCGCTCGCTGAAGCATCCTGGATTGGGGAGCTCAATCCTACGAGATCGATCGTCCGTTGTGACATCGATCTCCCCTGTCTCGGCCGTTGTGCCCGACAGGGATGGCCCAAGGCCATCACTGCGTGCTGACCTTGACAGGCTGCACGCAGGCAATAATCCAACTCTACCGGTCGATCAGTCGCCAGACTATCGACACTTCATGGTGACGGAAGCGGGATATGGCACACCAGCCATGTCCACACGATCAGCAACTGCAGGTACATTCGCCGCTGCTGATCGAAACCACATGCCCACGCAGCCTGACTTGACCGCAGCTGCGAGCCATCAGCAACCTAGTATGCTGAGCACGAACGCTACTAGAACACGCGCGCTCAACATACAGGAAGCACCACAGATACCGAAACCAACTTCCCCTTTACCCTTTCCAGCCATTCCTGTCGGTGAAGTTGGTGGAGGTCCACGATCATCATGGGCAGCGATAGTACGTGATCGCAGATTGGCACCGCAGCAACCTCCTATTCCCAACAAGGTAGCAGCAAGGCGCTTGGAAGTTCTGAAACACTCAGATACGACCAAGGATACTATGACACATTCACCTTGGGCAATATGGAGTAAGCCAAAGCGTACTAGTACTAGCATAGCTAGTACTGCTGACGTTGCAGCACCATTAGATGACCTGCGTGACACACTAGCGCAGCTGCATTGCGAATACAAACGTATTCACGAACAACCCGCCTCTCCGAATACCACAGGGAAGGGAAGTTCAACGATACTCGGGCGGCCAAATCAATTGGAGCCTATAGACAGGAGCGCCGCGTCCTCTACTGCTGGAGAACGCGATCGCTCAGGTGATCACGATACTAGCGTGGCCACACAACTGGCAGTGCGTAGTGCATATTCGCCACCCGAGTGGGTGACCACATTACCATTCAACCTAACCAGTGGTATGAAACCAATCGCTACAGGTCCTGGAACCTTACCCCTTGGACAGCAGCGACAGCAGATGAGAATACTGTCACGTACTACGCGTTTACCATCGTTGCCAATATCACGGCCGCGGAAGTCGATGCCATTCACTCCGCAGTCACTGTCTCTTATACACATCTGACGCTGCCGACGAATAGAGAGGT
>OJEE01000103.1_pt1 | contig 16921 bp, 17 predicted proteins | sample 1593231 | NCBI WGS metagenome assembly OJEE01 (sample SAMN05416702, study PRJEB24817) | seawater metagenome | isolation source: Sea water | place: Canada:Atlantic | collected 2013-07 | reverse complement strand
ATGGGTTTAATCTAAGAATATCTGCAAGATCTCGAGTAACAGAAGGAGCAGCAGCAATTTGTTCTGCATCTATTATTGTAGTAAATCCACTTTTATCAAAAGTAACTCTTGATGCAGTAACAACAACGTCATCAACTGAATCTATTGATGCTAAGGCGAAAGATAATCTACTTGTTTCACCAACGATTAAGTTTGCTGACCTGTCTTGCCCTAAAAGTCCTGATGAAGAAACCTGTATTTTGTATGGTCCTCCAGGTCTAAGGCCACCAGCAAAATACTTACCATTAGAAGTTGTAACTTTCGTTACAGAGCTATTAGTTGGCTCGTATGTAATGGTAACTTTTGCACCGCTAACAGCAGAGCCGTTAGATGTAACTGTTCCACTAATATCAGAAGTAAGTTCTTGTGATATTGCAAACGGTGAAAGAAAAATTGATATGATTGATAGTCTTAAGAAGTGACGCATGATTATTACCCTCGCAAATAATAAAAAATTAATTATATTTAACTAATCATATATGAAAAAATAAAAATAAGGTACGAGAATTTTATGAAATTATGCATCTTTTTAGACAGTTCTAAATAAAAAAAGTTCAAAGCTTAATTGAATCAGCTCCATAGTAACCTTTCAAAGGATCTGGAATTTTTATAGAGTTGGTATTGGCATTGTAATTATTTTCTATAAGAGCCACTAAGGTCCTTCCAACTGCAAGTGCTGATCCATTTATAGTGTGAGCGAGTTTCTTTGAGGATCCTGTTTGGATCTTAATGTTTGCTCTTCTAGCCTGAAAATCACTAAAATTAGAACAAGATGAAATTTCTCTGTATTTGTTTTGACTAGGCATCCATACCTCTATGTCATAGGTTTTAGATGCAGAAAAGCCAAGATCTCCAGTACATAATTCTATTACTTGATATGGCAAATCTAAAAGATCTAATATCTCACGAGCGTTCTTAAGCAGACCCTCTAATGCATCTAGTGACGTTTCTGAATCTACAACTTGAACTAGCTCAATTTTCTCAAATTGATGTTGTCTTATGAGTCCTTTGGTATCTCTTCCATAACTTCCAGCTTCGGATCTAAAGCATGGAGTATGGGAAGTAAGCTTAACTGGGATATCTTCATCGGAAATCACTACATCTCTAAATATGTTGGTTAATGGGACTTCAGCCGTTGGTATAAGGTATAAATTATCAGATGCTTTAAAAAGGTCTTCCTCAAATTTAGGTAACTGCCCAGTACCGGTTAAAGAATCAACATTGGCCATGAATGGAACATAGTGTTCTTTGTAACCATTTTTAATAGCAATATCTAGCATAAAACTTATAAGAGCTCTCTGTAGTTTTGCCATATCTCCTTTTAAAACTACAAATCTTGATCCAGCTAGCTTAGATGCTAACTCAATATCAATATCAGATGCTATCTCTAAGTGATCGAGCTCGTTAGAAGATGTTATATCTCCAGATATTTCAATAACTTTATTATCTGATTCATCACTACCTAAGGGTACATTTTTATTTGGGATGTTAGGTATATCATGCAGAAAATCATTTAATTGATTTTGAATTAATTGCAAGGCCCCCTCTTTAGTCTTGAGGTCACTGTTAATACTATCAATATGTAATTTCAAATCAGTAGTATCTGCACCTTGAGATTTTAATTTTCCAAAGTCATTAGAAAGATTTTTCCTTTGTGACTGAAGATGCTCAGTATCTACCTGAAGTAGCTTTCTTTTATCATCAAGATCTACGAAGAGCTCAACATTTAGTTTAAAGCCCCGGGTATTAAGAGCCTTTGCAACTCCTTCGGTATCTTCTCTAAGTTGTTTAATATCAATCATTTTATTATTTAGAAATTAGGGTTCCAATATAGGTGGCTGCTACCGTAAGTAATATAGTTAGCATTATATATGATGCAGCACTAATAGCATTAGTATTAATCATCAGTACTGTTTGATGCGTAAAGGCTGACATGGTGGTGAAAGATCCTAAAAAACCAATAATAAAAAAATAGTAGGAAGTATCTTTTACCGGCATGGAGTTTCCTATAAATAAACCTATAAAAAAACATCCAATTACATTAACAGCCAAAGTGCCTACTGGATAATCTAAAGGTATGTATTTTAAAGATAATTCGCTTAATAAGAACCTAGAAATAGCACCTAATCCCCCACCAATTCCAATAAATAAAATACTCATCAAGCGCTAACCTTGAAATTAACTAAATTTGTAATATTCATATTATCTTTAAACTTAATTAAAAAACTATTATTACTAGTCAGCTCAATGTAAATCTCTCTATCTGATATATCAATAATTTTAAAAGACTTGGAAGATATATCTTTTATATTTGCAATATCAAAATTAATACCTTTAGTAATAATATTTATAAAAGTTTTATTATTAATATCTTTATACGGAACGATCTTTGTTTGGTCAAAGTCAAAATCATATATTTCAATATGAGAATTATTTAAAGTGTATCTTTCTTTATATGGACTATTTATATTAATAATAATTAGGGATTTATCTCTGATAATATTTCCTTTAGATTCAGAAAGCTTATTTGTTTCAGAGTTAAGGCTTTTTTGAGTGAATGAGAGATTTTTATTAATCAAGGTGTTAAAGATTTCAACCGATGAGCTGGCAAATGAATTAAGTGATACCAGGGTTAGTGAGAAAAGTAATATAGCCTTCAATTTAATTTCTTTTTGGAACAAGCACTTCCCTTGATCCGTTGGAGCTCATTTCTGAAATTAACCCAGCCTCTTCCATTGTCTCTATTAATCTTGCGGCTCTGTTATATCCGATCCTGAGTTTTCTCTGCACAGCTGATATAGATGCACGTCTTGATTCGAGAACAAAATTAACAGCCTCATCATATAACTCATCAGCGTCTTCCGATGATGTCGAGGTCTCTGAGCCTGACCAGCCAGCAATAGGACCAGTCTCTTGTGATGAGGAAACAATTTCTTCTACATAATTAGGACCTGCTCTCTCCTTCCAGTCACTAACAACTCTATGAACTTCATCATCGCCAACGAATGCTCCGTGCACTCTAACAGGAACACCCACACCTGGTGGTAAATACAACATATCTCCATAACCTAATAACTGCTCAGCACCACCTTGGTCAAGAATAGTTCTTGAATCAATCTTGGTTGAGACCTGAAAACCAATTCTTGTAGGAATATTTGCCTTGATAAGACCAGTAATTACATCAACGGATGGTCTTTGAGTTGCTAATATTAGATGAATTCCAGCTGCTCTAGCTTTTTGGGCTATTCTTGCAATTAAATGTTCTACTTTTTTTCCTACCAACATCATCATGTCAGCAAATTCATCAACAACAACTACTATTGAAGGAAGTGTTTCTAGGTACTCTTCATCCTCGGGATGAGTTGGGTCTATTATCTGTTTTCCATTAGCAGCAGCATCTTCAATTTTTTTATTAAAGCCGGCAAGGTTTCTTACACCCATTAATGACATTAATTTATACCTTCTATCCATCTCGACGACACACCATCGAAGACCATTAGAGGCGTCTGTCATATCTGTTATAACAGGTGTTAAAAGGTGCGGGATGCCATCGTAAACTGAAAGTTCAAGCATCTTAGGATCAATTAATATTAACCTAACATCCTTGGGGTCTGATTTAAAAAGGAGACTTAGCAACATAGCATTAACCCCTACTGACTTACCTGAACCTGTTGTTCCTGCGACAAGTAAATGCGGCATCTTTGCAAGATCAACCACTACAGCATTTCCAGAAATATCATGACCCAGTGCTAAAGTTAAACTGGAAGGTGAATTCTTGAAAGCTTGCGAGGAAAGAATTTCAGTTAATCTAACCATTTTACGATTTGTATTTGGTATCTCAATACCAACATATGATTTGCCCTCTATAACCTCAACAACCCTCACACTGCTTACAGAAAGAGATCTAGCAATATCTTGGGCAATACCTGTGATCTTACTTGCTTTTGTTCCAGGAGCCGGTTGAATTTCAAACCTTGTTACGACGGGTCCTGGTATTACAGATTCAACAGAAGCCTCAATACCAAACTCTTCTAATTTTGTTTCTAACAACGAAGCTATTTCATTTAACTCCTCTTCTGATAGCGAAGCGCCATCATCCAAAGCTCTGTCTAAGAGTTCAGTACTAGGCATCTTTGTCTTAGCTTGATTTGAAATTTCTTTATGATCTGGTATTTCAACCTCTTTTAAAAGGTCCTCGCTAGTATTTGGGAGCTCAGGCTGAGCAGCTTCCTCAGGCATTGATTTATTAGAAAAGGATTCCTTTTCTAAAATCTTAGTCTTAAATTTTTCTTTGGTAACCTTTGAAGTCACAGAAGATTCTTTTTTTAATTTTTGAGATTCTTTAAATGAATTTATTTTGTCTGAGAGTTTACTTAATAAGACTATAAAAAAAGAAATTGATCTTAAATATATAGTTTTTAATGACGAGATAGATGAATTAAAAAACTTAATTATAAAGGAGCCAAAGACTTCTAAGATCTTTATCCAGGAAAAATTGAATGCCAATGCTGTTGCTGGAATAAGAAAAATAACGAGAAATATTAAACTCCCCAAGAAGCCAATATAGTTTGAAAGATTTGTAAAAATAAACTTACCTAAAAGCCCACCATGGTTACTATCAAAATAGTACTCAAGGACTGCACAAAAACTAATTAATAAAATAAATGAACTAAAGAACCTAACAATAGTTTTTATATTAGAACCATATTTATCTCTAAAAAATATAGTTTGTAAAGCCCATACACATCCAATGAGTAAAACTAGAAAAGAACCAAGGCCTATCAATGTAAACAAAAAATCAGAGATATTCGCTCCCAACGGACCTCCTAAATTATTTATAAGGACAGAAGATGATTTATTAAAAAAAGCTGGATCAGTTGGATCGTAAGAGACTAGTGCAATGAAAATATACAATGAAAAGGCAATTAGAAAAAAACTAAAGAAATTTAATAGTGTGTTTTTGACGTATAGAGATTTCATAGTTAAATCTTATTATGTATATATGTAAATTATAGGTTTAATCAATCACAATTTGTTTAATATTCGATTATAATCTCTCGCATGTCTACTAATCATAAAAAATTAATCATTTTAGGTTCAGGCCCTGCAGGTTATTCAGCAAGTATTTATGCAGCCAGAGCTGGTCTTGATCCAATAATAATAGCAGGATCGCAAGAAGGCGGTCAGCTTACAACCACCACTGATGTTGAAAATTGGCCTGGTGACAGTGATGGCTTACAAGGCCCCGATTTAATGGATAGGATGAAAAAACATGCTCAACAGTTTGATGTTGAAATTTTAAATGATCATATCAATGAAGTTGATTTATCAAAGAAACCTTTCACGTTAATAGGATCAAACAACTACACATGTGACTCATTAATTATTACAACCGGTGCAAGTGCCATGTACCTAGGAATTCCTTCAGAAAAAGAGTTTCTTGGAAAAGGGGTTTCAGCATGTGCTACATGCGACGGCTTCTTCTATAAAGATCAAGAAGTCATCGTAGTTGGTGGTGGAAATACTGCTGTCGAAGAAGCTTTATATTTATCAAGAATATGCTCAAAGGTCTACCTAGTCCATCGAAGGGATGCATTAAGAGCAGAGAAGATACTTCAAGATAGGGTTTTTAAAGAAGAAAAAAATGGGAAGATAGAAGTTCTTTGGAATAGTCATCTTGTAGAAGTCTTGGGAGACAAGATGGGAGTTAATGGCGCTTTAATCAATCAAAATGGCGAAGATAAAAAAATTGATGTGATGGGAGTGTTTATTGCTATTGGACATAAGCCAAATACAGATATATTCGAAGGCCAATTGGATATGGATCATGGTTATATACAAATTAAATCTGGAACAAAAGGTTCTGCAACTGCAACGTCAATTGAGGGTGTTTTTGCAGCAGGTGATGTCTCAGACCAAGTATATAGGCAGGCTGTTACATCGGCTGGGTTTGGCTGTATGGCAGCGTTAGACGCTGAAAAATTCCTATCTGAATAAAAATATTAATAATTAAGAGATAATATAATGAAATATAAAGCTTATTTAGTCGAAGAAAATGAGGGAGTGTTCAAAGGTTCAGTTCAAGAGTTAGATAAGCCTGAAATTGAAGAAGGTAAAGTCATTATTAAAGTTCATTACTCTTCACTAAACTACAAAGATGCATTGGCAGCAACTGGTGTTAAAGGGGTTGTGAGATCATACCCATTTGTTCCAGGTATTGACGTGGCTGGAGAGATACTGGAATCAACAGATAGTAATTTTTCTCAAGGCGATCTAGTGGTCGCTACTGGTTATAAAATTGGAATGGCTGAATTTGGAGGGTTTGGTGAGATAGTTCATCTTAACTCTAAATGGGTAGTTAAACTTCCTCAGGGCTTGAGCTTAAATGAGGCTATGAATATTGGGACGGCTGGTATTACCGCAGCTGCTTCTGTTAAAAAAATTATTGACTCGGGTATATCAAAAGAACTTCCAGTTCTTGTCTCTGGAGCAACAGGAGGAGTTGGCTCGGTTGCAGTCAATCTTCTATCAAATTTAGGTTACGAAGTTCATGCCATTACAGGAAAGCCTGAACAAAATGAAGTTTTGAAAGAAATGGGTGCAAGTCATATTATAGATAGAAGAGATTTTATGGCCGATCCTGTAAAAGCCCTTGATAAGGGTGTTTATGGAGGCGGTGTTGATACCGTTGGAGGTGATATATTATCTAAAATGCTCTCTATGATATCAAATGAAGGTGCTGTTTCATGCTGTGGTAATGTTGCTGGTATGAAATTTACCTCCTCAGTTTTCCCATTTATATTAAGAGGAGTCTCATTGATTGGAATTGATTCAGCAGAGTCACCTTTAGAGTTTAAGGCTGGTCTATGGAAGCTTTTAGCAAATGAATGGATGCTTGAATTAGACAAATATTCAAAAATAATTGCTTTAGAAAATGTTGACAAAGAGATTGAAAAAATACTTAACGGACAGCAGGTTGGAAGAGTTGTCATCAAACACGGAGTTTAATTATGAATAATGATGAATTTAAAAAATACTATGAATCGGAAGATGCCAATCAAGACAGCAAATCAGATGCAAATGTAATATTAGTTCTAATAGTTATTGGCGTCTTAGCCATGACATATTGGACTTCTGTTCAGTAAGAATTTTTTTAATTACTTAGCATTCATTCGCATTGCTGAATCTAATCTAATTGTTTCGCCGTTAAGGTAAGTATTATTAATAATATGCTCAGCTAGCTGGGCAAACTCATTAACATCACCAAATCTATGTGGGAATTGAGTTGCTTCTAAAAGAGACTCTTTGCTTTCATCTGCAGCAAGGCTCATTAAGGGAGTATCAAAAATTCCTGGAGCAATTGTACAAACTCTGATGTTATGCCTAGCAAGGTCTCTTGCAGCTGTTAAGGTTAGTCCTATCACACCAGCCTTGGAAGCACTGTAAGCAGCTTGACCAATCTGCCCTTCATAGCCTGCTATAGATGCCGTATTAATAATGACGCCCCTTTCGCCTTTTGCATCAGGTTCATTTTTATCTATTAACTCAGCGCCTAGTCTCATTACATTAAATGTACCAACAAGATTTAGATCTATTATAAATTTAAAAATATCCAAAGGGTGAGGTCCCTTTCTACCTAAAATCCTTGCTCCGTAACCAGTGCCCGCACAATTAACAACGAAATTAAGTTTTCCAAAAGTCTCTTTTATACCCGCTATGGCATTTTGAACAGACTCCTCTTCCATTACGTTAGTATTAAAGTAAGTAACATTATCTTCGCCTAAAAGCTCAACAACTTCTTTAGCCTTATCATCATTGATATCTAATATAGCGACCTTAGCTCCATTTTTAACGAAGTGCTCAACAGCACCCCTGCCCAAACCCGAAGCGCCACCAGTAACCAAAGCAACGTTATTATTTAAGTCCATTATCAGAATTCCATAAATTTAATTTCTTAAATTATATATCTATATATAATTAAAGTCATAAATACAAAGCGGTACGAGAATGCTCAGTTTTATAAGAAATAAAATCATTGCTATACCATTAACTTTAATTGCTTGTGCAATTCTTATTTATACTTTTTTGTATCCGCTGGACACCTCCAAAACTATTGATGAGTTCTATAAAAAAAACTCAAACATAGGTCCTGATGCAGAACTATGGGGCACGGGTGGATCATATTTTCGTTGGCAATCAATACAACCTGAAAATAGTGACTTCCCTGATATAAATATTTTTTATCGAACATTTGGCAATATAGATAATCCAGCCATCGTTATGATCCATGGCTGGCCCACTAGTAGTTATGATTTCAATGAGTTAATCAACGAACTAAAGCATGATTACTTCATTGCCGTTATTGATACACCAGGATATGGTTTTTCTGACAAACCCAAAGGGGGATATCATTATTCGATTCCTGATGACGCAAGGCTTGTCGACTACTTTATTCAAGAGGTTCTTGGCCTTAACAAATTCATACTCTTAACTCATGATAAGGGCGATAGTGTTGGGTTTGCTTTTCTCAACCTATACCAACAGAAAGATTTACCAGCTTATAATATAGATCATCATGTCATTCTAAATGGTGGCATATACCTTCCTTTGGCCGAATTATCTCTCGCTCAAAAATACCTTACTATTCCTATTTTTGGTCAATTTATGACTCGTTTTATTTTAACCCCCGATAGATTCACATCAGAATTAGCGAAGGTGTATTCACCACAACTAACAACTAAAGAACAGTTAAATATCTCATCTACCTTTAAGTACCAAGGCGGCACTACGGTGTTCCCGAAAACACTGAGATATCTTGAGGATAGACGTAAACTTGAAACTAGCTGGTTACAGACATTAGCTCAAAGCGAAATTCCTGCAACTTTAATCTGGGGTGAAAGAGACACTATTGCAAAGGTTGAGATTGCTAACTTTGTTTGGGAGAACTACTTAGGCAATAGAGACGCTGCTGCTTCCTATTGGCAATTGCCTTGTGCATCTCACTACCCACAAAATGATCAACCTAAAGTACTGGCAAACTTGATACGCCGATCTCTATCTTATGATAAGTTTGTATATGATGAGGTGCAAAATTCGGAGTGTGCACCTGTCATGATAGATAGCAATAGCTAGCCTTAATTAATCAACAATCACCTGTAATGTTGAGATCCCTTTACCCAGCATGGCCCCATCATCGTAGTATTCGTTAGCACCCTATCACATATATTTAGGACTTAACTGTCTATCTTAGTATAGATAATCTTTAAAAATTATTATTGGCATGACAATTGCATTATGTATAAGTGAACTTAATCTATTTTTATATATAAAGGAGAAAAAAATGAAAAAGTTGTTTTTAATGTTGGGTGTTTTGATTTCACTACCTTCATTCGCTAGTGTAAGTGCAAACGTAAGTTTCGCTTCAGACTACATTTGGAGAGGAATGACTCAAACTGATGGACCTGCAGTGTCAGGTGGTTTTGATTATGAGAATGAGAGTGGATTTTATGCTGGAATCTGGGGTTCAAATGTGAACTTTAATGACGGAGCAGGCAGTGAGTTAGATTACTATTTTGGTTATGGTTTTGAAGTTGGTGGAATTGGTGTTGATTTGGGATATGTAGCTTTTGACTATCCTAAAAATGCAACAGGTCTAGATTTTGAAGAGGTAGTAGTTGGTTTGAGCTATGCGGACTTAGGTCTGACATTTGCTTTAGGTCAAGATTCTGCGCCTGACTATACAGAAATTTCGTATGCCTTTGGAGCTGTTGGTATTTCATATGGCGAATATGATAATTACGGTGACAACTTCGGTATTTCTTATGGATTTACATGTGGTTCGTATGATTGCGGTTTAGCCTATTCAGATTTTTCTGATGGTGGATATGGTGCAGATGAAGATGCATTTGTATTCTCAATATCAGCAAGTCTGTAAAAGGTCACTGTTAAATAGCAATGAAACTTGTTACAGCAATAATCAAGCCATTTAAGCTTCAGGAAGTTAGAGAAGCTTTAGTGGCTGCAGGTATCGAAGGTCTTACTATCACAGAAGTAAAGGGATACGGAAGACAAAAAGGACATACAGAAATGTACAGAGGATCTGAATATTCTGTAGACACATTACCAAAAATTAAACTTGAAATCTTGGTTAGTGATGATCAAGTTTCCCTGGTCACTGAAACTCTTGTAGTTACAGCACAGACAGGAAAAATTGGTGATGGAAAAATATTTATAACATCTGTTGACGACGTCATCAGAATCAGAACTGGCGAGACCGGTTCTGAGGCAATATAAGGAGGATAAAAAATGGAAGAAACTAATTTTGCATTAGATACTTTTTACGCAGTAATGTCTGGTGCGCTAGTAATGTTTATGGCAGCTGGATTTACAATGCTTGAAGCAGGACTTGTTCAAAAAAAGGATGTCTCTGAGATTGTTACTAAGAACCTAGGCCTATATTCAATAGCATGTATCATGTATTTAGTATGTGGCTTTGTTCTTATGTACCCTGCTGGAGCTATCATTGACGGTATTTTGCCGGCCTTTGGCACTTCAGTTGGACTTTCTACAGCCTTACCGTTAGATGAAATTGGAATGGCATATGGAATGGATTACTCACAACAGGCTGATTTCTTTTTCCAAGTTGTTTTTGTAGCTACAGCAATGTCTATAGTTTCAGGAGCAGTAGCTGGAAGAATGAAATTATTACCATTCTTTGCATTCGCAGTTGTTTTAACAGCTGTTATCTACCCTATCCAAGGATATTGGAATTGGGGCGGTGGATGGTTAAGCTCTGGTGGATACTCTGACTATGCTGGATCAGGAACAGTTCACCTATGTGGTGCAGCTGCTGCCTTAGCAGTTGTTCTAGTTCTTGGACCTAGAAAAGGTAAATATACTGCTAACGGTTTATCAGTACCTATGCCTGGATCAAATATTCCAATGGCTGCCTTAGGTGTATGGATCCTTTGGTTAGGCTGGTTTGGATTTAATGGCGGTTCTGAGCTAATTATTAGTAATGAAGCTGCAGCTATAAATGTCAGCCAAGTATTCCTAAATACCAATATGGCAGCTTCAGGCGGTGTTATTGCTGCGTTAATCTTAAGTCTAATCAAGACTGGAAAGATGGACGTAACGATGGCTATGAATGGAGCTATTGCTGGTTTAGTAGCAATTACGGCTGGGCCTAGTGCCCCAAGTGCCGGTGCTGCAGTATTAATTGGTATGGCTGGTGGTGCTTTAGTTTATTTCTCTATCTTATTCTTTGATAGAACTCTTAAGCTAGACGACCCAGTTGGTGCTATTTCTGCTCATGGAATCGTTGGTATTTTAGGTGTAATGGTCGTTCCATTAACTAATGCTGATGCTTCATTCACATGGCAGTTAATCGGTGTTATTGCTATTGCTGGATTTACATTTGTTGCTAGTTTAGTGACGATTCTTGCAATTAATTCAGTATCACCAATAAGAGCAACAGATGAAGAACAGGTTATTGGTTTAGATATTTCTGAAATAGGCGTTGAAGCTTATCCGGAATTTAAATAAATTTATGGGTTAGGTTATTCCCCCGCATCCTAACCTATAAACCATTAAAGAGAGTTGTTATTCTAAATAGCAGCTCTCTTTTCTTTTTGTGCACAACTAAAGTGCGGCTTTCACTCAAACAAACCCTAAAGTAATGGTAATGTAGCTCTTTTATTGGCATACATATTGCATGTATATAGTTAATATATATATTTTATTAAGGGATACCATGTTAAAAAAAGGATTACTTTTATTTTTGTGCTTACTTATAGCGCCTTTAGGCTATGCAAACGAATTAAATTCAGGGGATACTGCATGGATACTCACCTCAACCGCGCTAGTATTATTCATGACACTTCCGGGTCTAGCATTATTCTATGGAGGGCTTGTAAGATCTAAGAACGTACTATCAGTACTAATGCAATGTTTTGCAATAGCATGTTTGATATCTGTCTGCTGGGTTATTTATGGTTATAGCCTAGCCTTTAAAGGCGATGGACTCATAATAGGAGACTTAAGCGCGCTATTTTTAAATGGCGTTGAAAGAGATTCCTTGAGCGGCACATTACCTGAAACAGTATTCATAACATTCCAAATGACATTTGCCATAATTACTCCTGCACTTGTTGTTGGAGCATTTGCTGAAAGAATGAAGTTTGGCGCAATGTGTCTCTTTTCAGTGCTTTGGTTTACTTTTGTCTATCTGCCTGCTTGTCATATGGTATGGGGCGGAGGCTATCTAGCAAATATAGGTGTTATAGATTTTGCTGGCGGGCTTGTGGTTCATGCCACTTGTGGAATAGGCGCTCTTGTAGCAGCAATATACCTTGGACAGAGAAAGGGATTCATGCAAACACCAATGCCACCTCACAATAGAACTATGGTCATGATTGGAGCATCTATGCTTTGGGTTGGTTGGTTTGGATTTAATGCTGGAAGTGCCGTTGCTGCGGATGGATCAGCTGGCATGGCAATGCTTGTCACGCATATAAGTGCTGCTGTTGGAGCAATAACATGGATGGCAATCGAATGGATTAAATCAGGAAAAGCTACAATGATAGGAATAGCGACTGGAATGGTCGCCGGACTAGCAACAATTACACCAGCGTCAGGAACTGTTGGGCCCGCTGGAGCTATGTTGATAGGTTTTATGGCTGGTATAGTTTGCTTTTATGCTACTCAGCTAGTTAAATCATATTTCAAAATTGATGACTCATTGGATGTATTTCCAGTTCATGGAGTTGGCGGTATTTTAGGAATAATTATGCTATGTTTTGTAGGAAACCCTGATGGATTTCTCGGATCAGGAGCTGCTGGGATTTCCCCAGATGGAGCTATTGCACAATTGATTATTCAATTAAAAGGTATTTTCATTATATGTACATGGACTGCTGTAACTACCTACTTAATTCTAAAAGCTATTAATGTTTTTATGGATATAAGAGTATCCTCAGATGATGAGGAGGAAGGCCTCGACATTAGTGAACATAATGAGCAAGGTTACAGCTTATAAAGCTGGATTGCTGTATTGAGCTAAGAAGAATTTTTGCATGTCATCATCGATGGCATGCATTCTGTCTTCTAAATACTGAATAGAATTATTAATTTCTTCTTCTGTAAAATCATCACTTTGACTATCAATACCTTGCATGCGACAAGCTGCAATATTAGTTGAATGCAATTTATACGACGACTTGATCTCACTAGTAATAACATTAGAAATCTGCTCATAGTCAGCATCATTATTAAATTGCAATGGAGATCCAATTGAAAGATGAACGTTTCCTTTTTGTCCAATCACTCCATCAGCTATGCTTTTTAAATCCTCTCTCTCCTCTTTGAGATATTCATTATCAGAAGATAGTTTAAATAACTCTTTAGCTTTTAAGATGTCATTAGGATCTTTTTCATAGGATATAGATACGGGTACTACTGATAATAAGTTGAAGTAATCTGATTCTGCAGTTTGCTTTCGACCATTTAGATGAATCATTTTTAAAACAGACGGATCTGTATAATCCTGACCGTCTTTAGACCTTCCTTGTTTTTGAGCAATCCAGATTGAATCATTTTTTTCAATAAGGGAATCGTATATATATTCTGAAGCTAAAAAGAGGCTCTTATAGATATCTTTCTTTGACTTATCACTCCGATCAATAATAAAGCTTTTATTTAGCCTCATAAGGTCTGAGGCCCACTTCTCATTCATTAGGTTATTTCCAACTGCATTATTGGTAGTCTTAAAGCCGTTTCCATGAAGTATAAAATTTAATAATGCTGAATCTAAAGTAATATCCCTATGATTTGAAATGAAAAGGTAGGAGGAATTAGTTTCTATGTTAGCAAGCCCACTTACTGTGAAATTATCTATAGAGTTATCTATAACGTTGGAAATTATGCCCTTAAAGACGTCTTGATAGGAATTAATTGAATTGATATTTTTTATTTTATTTTTTAATAAAAAAGAAATTATTGTTGATGCAAATGGAAGTTTTTTTATAACCTTATAGCCACCAAATGATAGAACCGCATTGATCACATTTGGATCAGCTACTACAGTTTTTAAAACTTCGTTGACCTCTTCATCATAGTAAGGTCTTATGGAATCAAACTTGCTCACAAAATTATAAATACTAAATTAACGAACATTTATTTTACCTTAATAATGTATACAATAACGACATATGAAAGCATATCTAAATTATTTAGGCTGCGCAGTTCTAGCTCATAGAGGCGGCTCTCTTGAGTCTTATGAGAATACGCTCCAATCTTTTGAATACTCGAGATCAATTGGGTGTAAATATATTGAGACAGATGTGCAGGTAACATCAGATGGGGTTCCTTATATATTTCATGATGAATCTTTGAAGCGAATTGTTGGGGATGACATTCTCTTCAGTCAGCTAACTGCCAAAGAAATTGATAAAATTAGATTATTTGATACCCACTCAATTCCGACACTTGAAGAAGCACTTACTCAGTTCCCAGATCTTCTTTTTCAGATTGATGTAAAGACAGATGAGGTAGCCATACCAGCCCTTGAGGTTATTACCAGACTAAATGCAGAAGAAAGAGTATGCATTGCCAGTTTTAATAGTGAAAGGCTTCAAAGAATCAGAGATATTAACCCAAACATATGTCTATCAATGGGCCCTAAAGAAGTTTTAAGGTTATTGCTAGCTAGCTTTGGTTTATATAATAAACCCATTCAAGGAGATTGCCTTCAGATCCCCATCTATCAATATGGGCTTAAATTAGTAACCAAAAGATTTATTAATTTTGTTCACAGCAGAGATCTTAAAATAGTAGTGTGGACTATAAATGATTCCAAGACATTTAAAAAACTTATTGATTTAAAAGTCGATGGGATAATAACTGATAGGCCAAAACTTCTAACTGAAATTCTTAATAACTAACCTTTAATTACAAATTTTAATAATAGCTTTTTTGCAATTATATAGATTGGAATAATAAAGCAGGTTGTAATAAAAATTTCGAGCGGTGTTGAGAAATCCATCAAGCTTCTTATGAAAGGAGCAATTATAAACCCGGTTATTCCACCCAATATACTATAAAAAATTATTGATTCTTTACTAAAAAGTTTCATTCTTAACTCTGGTTAAAACCAATCCTCCTAGAATAAATAGAACTGCTATAGGGACAAGTGCAATCTTTACATCTCCGTAAATAGCCAACATAGTTCCAACCATAACTGGGCCAATAATTGCACCAGCTCTTCCAAGAACATTGTAGAGACCAAAAAACTCTCCTGCCTTATCACTTGGTATTAATTTTCCAAACAAACCTCTTGAGCTTCCCTGAATGCCACCTTGCACGCTTCCAACCCAAGCAGCAAGAATATAGAATTCAAAAGCTGAGGATAGAGTTGTACTAAAAATAATAATAAATATATATGAAGTTATTGTTATGTAGAGAACAGGTTTGTCTCCATAACGGTCTGCAATTAGGCCCCATAATAGAGTTGCTGGAAATGCTACAAATTGGACTAATATTAAAGCAGGAATTACATCAGTTGCCTTAAGGCCAACATTAAGAGCAAAATCAGCTGCTAAATAAATTACAGTATGAGCTCCATCAATAAATAAAAAGAAGGCTAGTAAGAATATGGATGCATTTTTATACTTTGATATTGATTTAATAGTACTAACAACATTTTTTAATGCATCTTTTAATAAAGAAGCCTTGGCATAAGGTTTAATTTTTTCTGAAAAATTTTTGTTTATTGGCAGCATAAATACAAACCACCAAACTGAAACCATTAAAAATGATATTTTGATAGCATCCTCAGATGAGCTTAAGCCTATTTTCTCCCAGAATAAAAACATTAGAGCGTTAATAAGGAAAAGAAATCCTCCTCCTAGATATCCCCACGCATAACCTTGATTAGAAATTATTGATAACTTATCGTGGGTAGTAATCTTGGTTAAGATTTTGTCATAGGGAATTTGACTCACTGAAAAACAGTAATTAGCAATAGCAAAAAATATCAAAGCATACAGCCATGATCCATAACCTAGTATTGATAGTAAGGAGACGAAAAATGCACCAACAATAGTAAACAGCACAAGAGATTTTTTTGTTGAGTCATTAATATCAGTAACAGCGCCAATGAGGGGAGCTGTAAATAGCACCAATGCATTGCAAATCGCTAATGCCCATGTCTTATAAACAGTTGCCTCTGTCATATCAAGATCGGCTGCCCAGTATTGAAGATAAAAAACAGGAAAGAAACCAGCAACCACTGTTGTAGCGAATGCTGAATTTCCAACGTCATAGGAAATCCAAGACTTTACTGTTTTATTAAATGTTTTTGAAGGGTTTTCCAATTGAAGGTAATACAAATTAATTTATAACTTATTCTATATTAAAAATAAGTTTGTAAATGCTTTATTTTTTGGTATATTTTTCAGAGGGAGGAGAGAATATGGATGATAATTCAACAATAAAGCAGGGTGCTTTCTTTGTATTGGCAATAGGCTTTATAGTATTTTTACTTGGTCTTGGAGCTTTTATATTTTACTAACCAGGAGGCCATGATAAAGATCGGCCAGAGAGTAAGTGCAGGTGAAGGTGAAAAACGCTTTGACCTGCTTTAGCTCCATTGTTAATAACGATTCTAAAAGTATCATCAAGATTTAAGTCTTTAGCTACTTTCTTTGCTACTAACATTAAATGACCCAAAACATCCCTGTCCTCTTCCAAGGAATCAGATAATTTAGTTATCAGCTTTTTTGGAATTATTAAAAGATGAACTGGTGCTTGGGGCTGTATATCTTTTATAACAATAGATAAGTCATCTTCATAAACCTGTCTCTTATACACATCTCCGAGCCCACGA
>OJEE01000099.1_pt1 | contig 17447 bp, 10 predicted proteins | sample 1593231 | NCBI WGS metagenome assembly OJEE01 (sample SAMN05416702, study PRJEB24817) | seawater metagenome | isolation source: Sea water | place: Canada:Atlantic | collected 2013-07 | reverse complement strand
AGTTGTTTTTATTTTGAAGCTTTTGATGAACCTTGGAAAGATGCGGCTCGCCCAATGGGGTCTGAAAATCATTTTGGACTTATTGATGTCGAGGGAACTCTTAAATACGCCCTTTGGGATGAATATGATTCAGGTGTTTTTAAGGGCATGACTCGCGATGATAAACCACTTAAAAAATCGTTTAATGGGGCATTTGAGGAGATGTTCAGTACAGTTAAACTACCAAACTAAACATAATGAAATTAAAATTAAAACATATATTTATCTTTGGACTTCTTAGTCTTTCTTATAGTTTTATAGCTTTTGAGGATACTCAGGTGGTTTCGGTCAAAGATAGACAGCTACGAATTAATGAGACGCCGTACTTTATAAAGGGAGTTTGTTACAACCCCGTAGAAAAGGGGCGTGTAGAAAGAGATTTCACGAATATCGATCTTGACCTTGCCTTAATGAAAGAAGCAGGTATAAATACCATCCGTGTCTACATGCCTATTGATGAGGTTTCTGTTTTGGATAAGATTGCTGCTGCAGGGATTAAAGTGATTACAAGTTTTGGCTACAACCAAGAAGGGCGTTATGATATGGTCACAGGTTCTTATTTAGACTATGTTAACAAATACAAAAATCATAAAGCAATTTTATTATGGGAGCTTGGGAATGAATATAACTACCATCCAGAATGGTTTGAAGGTGATATAAAAAACTGGTATGACAGTTTGCAAAACGCAGCAGATGCCATTCATCAAAATGATCCAAATCACCCTGTTGCCTCAGCGCATGGTGAACTTCCAGATAGCGCTGCTTTGGCTGCATCGACCAATATCGATTTATGGGGTCTGAATGTGTACCGTTGGGATAATCCAGAAAAAATATTTAAACAATGGTCAGCCTTAAGTGATAAGCCTATGTATCTTTCAGAGGCCGGGAGTGATAGCTATATGACTGTTGCCAACCATGGGTTTTCTAAAGGGGAGAACCAGCACGCACAAGCGCAGTCTTTAAATAATATTTTGAATGATGTTTTTGAGCATAAATTGATTAGTACTGGTGTTTTAGTATTTTCTTTTACAGACGAGTTATGGAAAGCAGGAAGCCCAGATGTTCAAGATATTGGTGGCTGGGCTCCAGCCAGTAGCGGGGTGCCTTATGACGGAACTGCTAATGAAGAATATTGGGGGCTGTTAGACGTTAATCGCGATAAAAAAGAGGCGTTTTATGTACTGAAAGAATTTTATAATAACCCAAATAATTAATCTTTTCATGATGCGAAATACAATATTTAATCCCCCTTTTTTTTTAGTAGTAATGTCCTTGTTTTTAGCTTCGTGTGATTCAAAAAAAGAAATGATGATAGAGGTCTATGAAACATCTGCCGCGGGACATAAATTAACCCCATTAAACTCCTTTTCCATAGGGGGTGTAGTTTCCGAAATTAATTTAAACTTGGAAGAAAAACTACAAACGATTACTGGATTTGGTGGAGCTTTTACAGAATCTTCAGCCTATCTTTTAAATCGATTAAGCCCCGAAAAAAAGAACCAAATAATCAATGCCTATTTTTCTAAAGAAGGCGCCGCCTATTCTTTGACGCGAACCCACATGAATTCGTGTGATTTTTCTTTGAGTAACTATTCTTATACGGCGATTGAAGGCGACACTGAACTTGAACACTTTTCTATAGAGCATGACAAAGATGATCTTATTCCAATGATCAAGGCTGCACAGGCAGCTTCCAAAGACGGATTCAAACTTTTCGCATCGCCTTGGACTGCTGCACCATGGATGAAAGACAATAATTCATGGGTTGGCGGGAAATTAAAGCCAGAGTATTATGATACATGGGCGTTATTTTTCTCTAAATATGCCGATGCTTACAAAGCTGAAGGCATCAATATCTGGGGTTTTACGGTTGAAAACGAACCTATGGGTAATGGAAATAACTGGGAGAGTATGGTTTTTTCTCCTAAAGAAATGACGCATTTTGTTCAAAACTATCTTGGTCCTACGCTAGAGGCCAAAGGACAGGAAGACCTGGTCATATTGGGTTTTGATCAAAATAGAGGCGACCTTAAAGAGTGGGTAGATGTAATGTTTAAAGATGAGGCAAGCTCAAGATATTACGATGGAACGGCTATTCACTGGTATGAAAGTACCTATGATTATTTTCCAGAAGAGTTACAATACGCACATCATAAAGCACCTAATAAATATTTAATTCAAGCTGAAGCATGTGTGGACTCAGAGGTTCCAGCTTGGAAGGATGATGCTTGGTACTGGTCTAAAGAAGCCACCGATTGGGGTTTTGATTGGCGTGAGGCTGAAAAAAAGTACTTACACCCTAAATACGCACCTGTTAATCGCTATGCGAGGGATATTATTGGTTGCTTAAACAACTGGGTTGACGGATGGGTCGATTGGAACATGGTTCTTGACCGACAAGGGGGTCCTAATTGGTTTAAGAATTGGTGTGTAGCGCCAATAATTGTAGACCCAGAACAAGACGAAGTTTACCTTACCCCGCTCTATTATGTTATGTCTCATTTTAGTAAATTTATTAGGCCTGGAGCGCGTGTTATTCAAGTCCATAAAACAGATGATGATTTAATGGTCTCTGCAACTGAAAACCTTAATGGTTCTATAGTGGTGGTGGTTTTTAATGAAGGACTTTCTGAAAAGTATTTTAATTTAAATTTATCTGGAGAAACCCATGCTTTGAGCGTAAGCCCCCAAGCCTTACAAACTATAATTTTTACAAACTAAAACTATAATTATGAATTCACAAACTAATTTAGTGCACAGTAGAGTTTCCTGGGGGCAAAAGATAGCTTTTGGCTTTGGGATGCTTGCCAATCAAATGTTTCCAGCGGTAATAAGTATTTTCATTGTTGTACTGGTTCAAAATTTAGGTTTTCCAGGGTGGATGTGGGGTGTTGTGTCGCTAGCGCCAAGGATTTTCGATTCTATTACAGATCCAATTATGGGGTTTATTTCAGATAACACAAAATCTAAGTGGGGCAGACGGCGACAGTATGTGTTGATTGGAGCCCTAATTATGGGAGTCTCATTTATCATTATGTGGCAGTTATTTCTAGATAATGGTGTGGATTATAATTTCGTATACTTTTTAATGTGGTCTCTTGTGTTTTACTTAGGTCTTACCATATTTGGAGTTCCTTATGTAGCGATGGGCTATGAAATGAGTGATGATTTTCATGAGCGTACGCAGATTATGGCCGTTGCTCAATGGATCGGACAATGGGCATGGGTCATAGCACCTTGGTTTTGGGTTGTTATGTATGCTGACCCCAACTCTGTTATGTTTTCAATATTTGATTTCCAAACTAATGGCTGGTTTGAGTCTGCTGAAGTTGCTGTAAGAGAGTTAGCAATTTGGGTTGGAGTTGTCTGCATGATTTTTGCTATGATTCCTGCCATATTCATTAAAAGTGAATCTACATTAGATAAAGATTACGCTCCTTTAACCCTCAAAAACATTGGAGGGAGTTTCAAGGAAATTGGAACTAGTTTTGTAGAGGCATCCAGGTCCAAACCGTTTAGAAAACTGTGTGTTTCTACTTTTTTCATCTTTAATGCTTTTAATACCGTCGCAGGGTTCACCTTTTTTATTATTGTCTATTATTTATTTAATGGCAATACCGGTGATGCAGGTATTTGGCCCACATTGTTTGGAAGCTGTGGTGCCTTAGTGACTACCTTCTTAGTCATCCCAATTGTTACCTATATGTCTAAGAAAGTAGGTAAAAAGAAAGCTTTTTTAATTTCACAGAGTATATCAATTGTAGGGTACGTCATGTTTTGGTTTTTGTTTATCCCTGGAAAGCCTTATATGTTTTTATTCGCCTTGCCTTTCTTTTCTTTTGGAATCGGAGGGTTGTTTACGTTAATGATGTCAATGACGGCAGATGTTATTGATTTAGATGAGCTTCAAACAGGTAAAAGACGAGAAGGTGTTTTCGGTGCAATTTACTGGTGGATGGTCAAGTTTGGTTTTGCCATCGCAGGCGGTTTGACTGGAACAATTTTGACGTTAGTTGGTTTTACATCTGGCGCAGAGTCTCAACCTGAAAATGCAATAATAGGTCTTCGATTATTTTTCACTGGCTTCCCAATAATTGGGACGTTAATTGCTATTTATGTAATGTGGGATTATGATATCACGGAAGAGAAAGCTAATGAAATTTCAGAAGCGCTTGCAAAAAGAAAATCAGAGAATACAATCAAATCTAATCACTAGCATAGTATGTCATACAGAAAAGAAAAAAACCAATCGTTAGTAGGCTTGGATTATTCAAAGTATAGCTCTGAAAAACTGCAAACTCTTTCTAGTACAGTTCTTGAAAATGGCATGCACGGTTTGTGTTTTAGTCCTTATGGTGAGGGGCAGAAACCAGGCGATATAATTACGGAAGCTCAAATACGCAAACGTCTTGAAATTATAGCACCCTATACGAATTGGATTCGTAGTTTTTCATGTACTGAGGGAAATGATTTAATTCCTAAATTAGCTAAAGAGTACGGACTGAAAACGCTAGTTGGTGCTTGGTTAGGAGATGATAAGGTCGTTAATAACAAAGAAATGAAAGCGCTTATTGAGCTTAGTAAAGCTGGGTTTGTAGATGTAGCAGCTGTTGGGAATGAAGTGATGTACAGGGGAGATCTTACAGAAGCTGAACTTCTAGATCATATCCAAGAGTTTAAAACAGCCGTTTCAACTGTTGAGGTTGGTTATGTAGATGCGTATTATGAATTTACAGACCGCCCAAAAATCACAGAAGCCTGTGATGTTATTCTGGCTAATTGTTATCCCTATTGGGAAGCGTGTCATATGGACTATTCCTTGCTTTATATGAAGCAGATGTACCAAGAAGCATTGCGTGCTGCGAATGGTAAAAAAGTAATTATTACTGAAACTGGATGGCCAAGTCAAGGAAGTGATTTAGGGGTCTCCCATCCTTCATATGACAATGCCCTTAAGTATTTTATCAATGCTCAACTTTGGTCTGACCAAGACCAAATTGAAATGTTTTATTTCTCCTCTTTTGATGAATCTTGGAAAGTGGGAACCGAGGGAGATGTAGGGGCTTTCTGGGGGCTTTGGGATAAAAATGAAAAATTAAAATTTTAAAAAATATATTTAGATGACCATTATGAATTATTCTGAAGTTCTCTCTATTCCAGCAGCCTCAGCAGTTTGTTATTCAGGCTACCGATCAGGCCAAGTGCCTGGGGTGACATATCCAACTTATAGTCAGGTTAAAGAAGACTTACTTATAGTTCAACAACATTGGACCTACATTCGTCTGTACAGTTGCGACACCCATTCAAAAACTGTTTTAGAGGTTATCAAAATTGAAAAATTAGACCTTAAAGTCATGCTTGGGGCCTATATTATTGCTGAACAAAACAACCATAATTGCCCATGGGGTGGAGGGGTACATTCTGAAGAAACCTTACAAACGAATAGAGTAAATAACCAAATAGAAATTAATAAGCTTATTGAACTTGCCAATACATATCCTTCTATTATTTTTAGTCTTTCAGTTGGTAATGAGGCCTGTGTAGAATGGACAGATCATATGGTACCAGTTGCTAAGGTTATTGCGTACGTAAATCAGCTTAAAGAAGCGACGAAACAACCCGTTACGTTTTGTGAAAATTATGTGCCTTGGTTAGATAAATTAGCACCTTTAGTAGAGGCTGTTGATTTTATATCTATTCATACCTATCCTCTTTGGGAGTATAAAACCATTGACGAAGCCATTGCATTTACAAAAACAAATTACGAGGCAGTTGCCGAAAGGTACCCTAATAAGTTAGTGGTTATAACTGAAGCCGGCTGGGCATCGACTTCAAATGGGCAAGGCATTCCAAGAGAGCATGCGAATCCTGTTTTTCAAAAAATTTACTACCAAGAACTCAGCCGTTGGTGTGAGGAGGAAATGATACTTACCTTTATTTTTGAAGCATTTGATGAGCCGTGGAAGGGATCTGATGATCCTGATGAACCTGAAAAACATTGGGGGTTATATTATGAAAACCGAAGCCCAAAACTAGTACTTCAAAAAAAGACAGCGTATAAGACGGAAGTTTTATAAATTATTTGTGTTGCTAAAAAATGTTTATTCTTCTTTAAGCTCCATAACAAACTTTAGGTACTCTTCTGAAACCCTGTTATGAAAGCTTTTATGGTCTTTCAGAATTTCTTTTTTAATACGCATTTGAGAGTCATTAAGCTTGGATTCATCAATTGAATGAATAGAAAATAAATATAATTCGATGATAATCGGAAGCGCTGAAAGGGCTCTTTTTGTACCGATATATTGCTTGTTTTTCTTGAATCCTTGGGGGTCTAAAAGTTCAAGAAAACCTTCTTCTACCAAAAACTTTAATCTATTGGTAAGGATGTTAGTGGCAATTTTTTCTTTAGAGCTTCTAAACTCTTTGAACCTAGATTTTTTATGTATGACAACATCTCTTAAGATCAAAAGAGACCACTTGTCTCCTAAAAGATCTATAGAGTAAGCGATTGCACATGTGCGTTTAGTGTCTAACATAGAGTTTAAAGGTAATGTAAATAGTATATATGTAGCAAAGAAAATGAAACATTCTAGACAATTAATTTCACAATGAAAGTGTTTTTTATTATTTTTAGCTTTAATTTTTTAAACTATATTACAATGAAAAAAATAGCTTTACTACTTGTTTTTGCAGTTCTATCCTGTCAAAATCCGTATGGAACCGTTACCACTGAAGATGAAAAGTCTGCAATCATAGCAACTGTTTTTAAGAACGTAGGAGATGAACAAATAGAGTATCTAAAGGACGTGTTCTCGGACAAAATGGAATTGGTTAATTCTCAAGGAGCTAGTTCTGATAAAACATCTTTTATTGCTGGGGTCGAAAATATGATGGACTTGTTTGATGACATTCGTTTTACAGACATGAATGGTGATGCAGAAGGCGCGGAAATTGAAACAAACACCTATGCGAATGGGATTGTTTGGACTAATATTTGGAATACATTTTCTGCCACAGGAAAATATACAGGTCAGGAAGTTAACTTTCCATTTCATATCTCATACCAGTGGGAAGGAAATAAAATTATTAAAGAGGTGCAGTTTTTTGATACGACAGAGATCGAAAACGAAATGAACGCCAAACTTGCGGATGCTAATTCATCAGAGAAAATTGTAGTGCTTCTGGAACTAAAAGTTAACAACGGATACTCTAAAGCTGATGTCGCTGCTTTGGTACAAAAACTTAATAACTTTGTCAGAGCCAACGAACCCAATACTTACGATTATACTTATTTTATTTCTACAGATGCTCGCAAAGTTTTTCTACTTGAAAAATATTATTCATCAGCAGACATGATTTTACATGCACAAAATTTTGAAGGAGGTCCAAATTTCACCCCTTTTATGTCCACTTTTGAAGTTGATTCGTTTATTGTAGCTGGTAATGCTACAGATGAGTTAAAAGAAACTTTAAAAGCATACCCCGTTGAATACCGATATTCGATAGGAGGCTGGATCTACTAATGATTTCAAAATAAGACGATAAATATATTTTACAAAGGAAAAGCTTCTTATTATGAGAAGCTTTTCCTTTTTGAGCTTAAATTCCAACTAATAAGAAAGATGATTAGAGTTTAAGAATCTGTTCACCAAAAACATTCAATATTTAATAATACAATTACTTCTCTGTAAAAAACTCATGTAATTATTATATTTGTAGAAAGATATTAAATCCCATGAATACTAAGTTTTTAAATTTCCTTTTCCTTATTTCTGTAAAATTAGTTTGCGCTCAAATATCAGGTACTATTATTGAATTAGATGAGAGCCTCCCTTTAGAATATGCAACTGCAGCTCTTTTTCGTGAACAAGATAAGAGTCTTCAGACTGGAGTCATCACGAACCAGGATGGGTTTTTTGAGATAAAAAACATTCCTAATGGACGTTATTATTTAGAAATGTCATTTATAGGTTATTCAACAAAAACCGTTGAAAACCTAGAACTTTCTAGGAGTCAAAAATCCATTAATGTCGGATTGGTTTCTCTTGAGCTGGGAAATCAGCTTGGTGAAATTGAATTACGATCTGAACGGTCTACGGTCATTCATAAAATTGACCGTCAAGTTTTTGACTCCAGAAACTTTCAGTCTAGCCTAGGCGGTACCGCCACTGACGTGATTAAAAATCTTCCTTCCGCTAGCGTGAATGGACTTGGTGAAATTAGTATTAGAGGAAGTAAGGGCTTTACTGTATTAATAAATGGGAAGCCAACTCAAGGACAAGTCAGTGCCATTTTAGGACAATTACCAGCAAATTCTTTGGATAAAATTGAAGTTATTACCGCACCTTCAGCCAAATACGATCCGGATGGTAAAGGGGGGATATTAAATATCATTACCAAAAAAGGAGTTACCAACGGCGTTTTTTCTCAGGTTAATGTTCGGGGAGGCCTTCCATCTATTGAGCCTTATGGGACTCAGCGAGCAGCACAGCGTTACGGAATAGATGCCACTGTTAATAGCCGAACTGATTTATGGAACATTTCTGCATCTGCGAGTTACAATCGAAATGACAAAACAGGAAGAAGAGAAGGGGAGTTGTACATCATTAATATGCTCCAAGACCGACAAACATTTCTTCCGTCTGATGGCGAGCGAAGCTTTGATGATGTAAATTATAATGGCCGTTTAAATTTTGAATACACGCCTAATAAATCTGATCGCTATTCGTTGGGGTTTTTTGCGGGAAAACATACCAAAGAACGTCTAGCTGATATTACTTACTATAATAACCAATCGGTAAGTCCAATTGGATCTGATCAAAGTTCTAGCTCATTTTCTTATTATAACCACAACCTAAGAATACGTCGTGGTGATTTTGTTTTAAGTAGTTTTGACTATGATCACGACTTCTCAAATGGTTCTAAAATCACCAATTCAGTCTTATACGAATACACGTTTCTAGGAGGGCCAACGTATAATGACAATGTTGATACTCCCGACTATAATACGATTTATCAACAGGAATACAATACCAACGACAATCCCCTGCATGGATTTCGTTATAATTTAGACTATGCATTCAAGCCTTTTTCGTTTGGACAGCTAGAAGCTGGATATCAGTTTAGATCCCTGAATCATAAAGGAGATTTCGTGTATCAACGGGACGGTGAGCTTGTACCAGAATTCTCAAGTAACATACAACTCAAACGAATCACTCATTCGGGGTACTCCCAGTTTGCTGGGACTAACAATAAATGGGATTATATGGCAGGTATCCGTCTGGAGTCCATGGATAGATCCTATTCAGAATCTCTTTTAAGTGAGGCAAGTCCCAATGACTATACGTATGAATATGTGAAGTTATTTCCTTCAGCCTCGTTACAATACACAGTAAATGAGGATACAAAAATAAAAGCAGCGTATAGCAAGCGAGTGAACCGCACGACAACCCTTAAAATGAATAGTTTTGCTGAACGCGAACATTCTGAGGTTTTTGAACAAGGAGATAACCGGTTGTTACCAGAATTCATTGACTTGGTTGAGTTGGGGATTACCAAAGAGTTTGATTCTAAAAATTCCGTTTACGCCACTCTTTATTATAGACATGTTGATAATGTGATTAATAGAGTAAATACGTTAGCTTATCAATCTAACGGGGTTGTGATTGACAGTATTTTAAATCGTGTATATTCAAATGTAGGAAAAAGTAATGCGAAAGGAATTGAGTTAGGCGCTGAATTTAAACTAAACTCCAATTGGAGTAATTTTATAGGAGCCAATATTTTTAACTATGATATCGATGGACAGTTTGTGTTTAGACACCGCGATGGGGTGAATCGAAACTACAGGGTTAACAATCAAAATACAGTGTATTCTTTTAATATGAATTCTACCTACGCTCTAAAGCAAAACGCTTCTATTCAATTCACGTTTAATTATATTTCTGAAAGAAATACTGCTCAAGGAAAAGATTCTCGGTTTTACACCCCCAATCTAACATTCAAAAAATCCTTTTTAAATAACCAATTGGTGGCTACTTTACAGTGGCAGAATATAGACATGGGATTGTTAAAATCCAACGAGCAAAGTATAGCGACTTCTAGAGCGAATGAGTTTTATACCTACACTAATTATGTATATGAAGTTGATATGGTTATTTTAAATATTTCTTATACATTTAACAAAGTTAAAAATCGCTCTAAGTTTATCAAAAGTGAGTTTGGTAAGCGTGAATTCTAGGCAGTAGTTCCTTCTTAACTAAGCAGTTAAATCAAATGAATTAAACAGCTAAGGACGTCAATGCCTCGATATTTACAACTAGTAAACGATAGATTTTGGCCTGTACTTTTCTTCTGTTCCGAACTCTAAATTTGGAGTTGGCCCCATTACAAACCTAAGCTCGCCTCCATTAACTAACTCTTTATGCGTTATGTAAGAGTATTTATGATCAGCCCCATTAAGTGTTACTTCTTGAATATAGATATTGGAGTCAGAATTGTTTTCTGCGATAATTTTCATGCTTTTACCATTGCCTAAATTTAAATCTACCTCGTCAAACAAGGGACTTCCAAAAACATAAGCGCCGTTTGAAGGGTTTACAGGATAGAAGCCCATAGAAGAAAATATATACCATGCAGACATTTGTCCACAGTCTTCATTCCCACTTAAACCATCTGGTTTGTCTGTATACAAATTAGTAGTTATATATCTGACATTTTCAGGTATTTTATATTGCTGCCCTGCATAGGCATACATGTAAGTGGTGTGGTGGCTAGGCTCGTTTCCATGTGCATATTGCCCAATCAATCCAGTAATATCCATTGAAGACCCTTCTTCCAAATCAGAAGAAATACTAAACAATTGGTCTAGCTTTGAGGTGAACCCTTTATCTCCTCCAAGTAATTCAATCAGACCTTCTGGGTCTTGTGGAGTTAGCCAAAGATATTGCCAAGCATTTCCTTCACAATAATCGTTGACTCTGTGCTGAGCAGACTTAGGGTCAAAAGGAGTTCGCCAGCTGCCATCAGCCATCTTACCTCTCATGAATTTTGTTTCAGAATCGAAATAATTTTTATAGGACTTCGAGCGATTTAAAAAATACTCATAGTCTTTTGGTTTATTTAATTTAGCTGCGAGCTGCGCAATTCCCCAATCTGCTATTGCATACTCCATGGTACTCGCAATTGATTCCGCCATGTAATCTGAAGGAATATATCCATATTTCATTAAGTCTTTTACACCAGGCTCGTGGTCTCCAGTTGCACTTTCTTTAACAGCTGCATATACTTTTTCTAAGTCAATCCCTTCAAATCCTTTTAGGCAGGCATCAACAACAACAGGGATAGCACTGTAACCCGGCATCGTATTAGTTTCATTTCCTCTCAAGTGCCATACGGGTAATTTACCTTGTTGCTCAAATATTTTAACCATCGAATTTACCATGTCACTCACTCTCTCTGGCTGTGTTATCGTATACAAAGGGTGAGCAGCTCTGTAGGTATCCCAAAGAGAAAATAAAGTATAGTTGGTAAACGTTGTGTCTTTATATACCTTTTTGTCAGTCCCTCGGTATTCGCCATTAAGATCTTGGAATAGATTAGGGGCAATCATATTGTGATACATTGCTGTATAAAAGACTCTCTTTTTAGCTTTGTCTCTTGTTTTAATATGAATTTTTGAAAGTTCTTTATTCCATTTGTCTTCTGCATCTTTCAACACTCTATTGAAATCCCACCCTGGAATTTCTATCATTAAATTATCTAATCCATTACTTGAACTTACAGGAGAAACACCCATTTTCAAATAAATCACTTCATCTTTTTTAGTAGAAAACTCTAAAAAGCCTTTTAAAAATTTCCCTTTTTTTTCAGAGGCTTTTGCTCTTCTACCATTATTATAAATAATAAAATCTTTAACAGGTTTAGAGACCACTAATGAGAAAAACTCTCTTTGGTCAGATGCCCAACCTGATGAAAACCGATACCCTTCAAATAAAGTATCGTTAATTTGTCTCAAATAAGTGTCGGTTGGGCGGTCAGCACTTCCTTCACCTAAATCTATTATGATCCTTGATTTTGAAGATTCGGGAAAGGTGTATTTATGCAATCCAGAGCGTTCGGTGGCCGTTAATTCAACCTTAATATCATAGCGATCTAACATGACTTGGTAGTATCCAGGGCTTGCACTTTCTTTATCTTTCGAATATAAAGAAGCATACCCTTTCATATGTCTGTCCTGTGTTCCAGCATTAATTTTTAACTCGCCGGTCGCCGGCATGACTGTAAGTTCACCTAAATCTGACATTCCAGTACCACTTACATTTAAATGGCAAAACCCTTTAACAATACTGTCTGAGTGATGGTAGGACGATGACCAATCCCAGCCTTTATTAAAATTTGTTGGGCCCACTTGAACCCCGCCAAATGGCACATTAGCCCCTACGAAAACATGCCCATGACCACCAGATCCGATAAAGGGATCAACATATTTTATATAGTTATTCGGCTTCATACTTTTAAAACCAAAACTTATTAATATGAGCGCCATTACAGCAAATATGTTTTTAAAATTAAGATGTTTCATGTATTATATTTTTTAATTTGTATTAAGGTTGGCAGTTTGTTTTTTATTTGTAGCTTTAAGATCTCTTACTAATTATTAAGCATCTAGTTTGTAATTGCACCATAACCTGACAACTCTACTTCTATTAATTGAAATGCTTGATTTCCAACGGTTGAGGTATACCGTAATCGGATGTATCTTGAAAATGGTCCAGTAGGAAAATCAAACTCAATTGTTTGGAGGTCACCTCCGCTAATGCTTTGATCGACGATAAGCTGCCAGCCAGCATTTTCAAAACTTTCAGTTGAAACAGGGTCAGAAACTACTGTATTTCCAATGGATTGAAATACTGGTAAGGTTTCTGCATCCTCTAAATTGGGTCTTCCCCAGAGCTCTAATTGAGTGGGGTTGTTTCCAGAAAAGTTATTGGGATCTCTAAAGTGTAATTTACATTTTGTTAATTGAGTCGTAACCCCTAAATCTATTGTAAAATGTCCAGGGACTGCATCTTCTCCTGAGTGATATCCATAAGCATCATTGCCAGACCATAAAGAGTTGTTATCCCATAAATAATTGGAAGGGTTTCCACCATAAGAGGTGCCTGGGTTGTCGCTAGGCATCAATGACATAGAAAATAGAGATTTATCATGAACTAAAGGCTGACTATCTTGCCCATATAGAGTCATTTCCGTTAGCTGTGAATTGGTATTTCCGACTGAGGACAAGACTCGGTATCTAATATATCGTACCTGGTTTGCAGGGCTGACTAAAAAACTATTACTAGCCATCGTTTCGCCATCAACATTCCCTTCGTATAGTAGGCTCCAACCTGCATTATAAAAAGCAGCATCAGTATTAGAACTCGTTTCTGCGAATTCAATATTATCACGACCCCATATTTGTACTTCAGTTGCATTGTTTTGAGGGGAAGAACTTGGAGTAGGCATTTCTAGTTTGACCTTTCTTAGTGTGGTGTTTAAGCCCAGATCTAGAGTGAAATGATGTGGCATGTCTCCTGGATTTGAATAATAGGAGAAGGTGTCATCGCCAGTCCATGAGCCATCCCCATCAAATAGGTATAATTCTGGATTTGCGTTATTATAAGTCCCTAAGTTATCACTAGGCATCTGAACGAGCTGAAAAAAACTTTTTTCAAGTTCACTATACGGAACGTCTGGTAGGGTATAGCTATTAGTGGATAAAGGGATGGTGTCAATCCCATTTAATCCTGATTGTATATATGATTTAGCATCTATGTTGCCCAAAGGATTAAAGTCTATTAGTTCGACTCTATTGTCTTCAAAAAATGCAGTGTCTCTAACGATTTCATTTGCTTCGTTTTCGTAATCGATAATAGTGAAAATTACATATTCAGATTCTGCATTTTCACTAAAATTAACATAATTCCCATCGCTATCAAAACTATAACCAGTAATTTCTCTTGGGTCCTGATTCGAAACAAATTCATCACCTATTGCGAAACCGGCTACAAATTGTGGGATCGATAAATTCCCATCGGGATCTTGGGTGGTGACACTAAACTCGTAGCTTTCTTCGTCTAAGTCAGACAATAGAGCGGCATAAATTTCATCATTGTTGTTTATGTCAAATGTTTGTATTGCTCCATTAAATTCTATGATTAATTGATCTGAATTTCCAAGGAATTGAGTGTAACCCTCTAATTGCGCTCTATAGTATCCAGGTCTAATGGTCAAAGTATCTAACCTTCCTGCGTAGATAATTTCTCCATTTAAATACTGTTTATGGATGGATTCTATATCTCCACAACGTAGTAAGAACAGCGGTAAGACTAACAAAAAAAGTAATAAATAGGGTTTAGTTTTAAATATTCTCATGATTTAAATATATCGTTATTCAACGAGGCCTCCCCAAAATGAGAGTTCTCCAATTACTGACACCATTTGATTATTCCAAGATTCTAAGTTTACAAATCGTATGTACTTAATATTGTATTGTTGTGCGTCATAGCCAAAAACAAAATCTTCTCCGTTATCTTGAAATAAGTAATCTTCTTCAGTATTTGAACCAGGGGGCAACCCTGAAGGTTTAAAGGACTCAAATTCCCCTAAAAGTATCCAGCCATCCCCAGGGTTTTCGGGACTATAGATAGGTAAATTATCTAAGTTTTCACGGCCATAAATTTTAAACCTCTTTGGGTTTCCATGTTTATATAATTCGGTACCACCTCTTTGGTATAATTTAAACCTATTTAATTTAACGGTTTGCCCTAAACTAATAGTTAACTGGTGTGGAAGTGCTAAAAAGCTAGTGTGTCCACAGTTCCATTGGCTACTCCATGACCCATCCCACATTTGATTTGCAGAGAATCCATATTCGCTGAAGCTTTCGTCTCCTGGCATTGGTTGTATCGAGAAATAGCCTTTATCTAAAAACACATCCTGCAAGGGGGTTGTTTCTAAAGTTTTTGTTATGGTTTGATTTCCCCAACGATCTTCAACATAAATAATAAATGTAGTAGGAACAGGATCATATCCTCTAAAGCTGTAGGAACTATTGGCCTGACTTGTATAAAAGGATTCTTTAAACACCTGGTTTCCTTCTGTATCAATAATAGACATATTTAAGGAGACCTCTGCTCTAGTAGGATTTAGGTATGAGATGTTGATTCCACCAAAATCTTGAGCCCCTTCAATAGATTCTAATATCGCATGTATTGGTGCTTCCAAAGGAGAGATTATAGTAGTAACTGCTTCCGATTCGTTGTCCCCCGTGTCTACAGCTGTAACATCTACAGAGTAGTCTCCAGATTGCCCAAAGCCAATAATGCTTAAAGTGTCTATTACTGAGGATACGATTACTTGTTTAGAAATACCATTTTCATCGCTGTAAGCCCCTTTTATATATAACAAGTCTTGGTTTGTTGGTGGGGTAAATCGGATGATTGCTCCCCCTGCTCTGTTTTCTACAGAATTAATTACAACGGGACCGGGAGGAGTTCCATCGGATCCGTATGCTCTGTGTTCTTCTTCTGTACACCCCAAAATTAAGAGCAAACAAATTAGAGAATATACTATACTGATTTTCGGTTTTTTCATTTTTCGTTTAATAACGTTTGTTGTTTTTACCATCCTGGATTCTGAATTAAGTTAGGATTTCTTAGTAACTCTGTTTGACTAATAGGCCACAAATAGTCTTTAGTTAGGTAGTTTCTATAAAAGATATTTTCAACTTCGTAAAAGCCCGCGACATCGGGTTTAAATATGTTCCAGCCTCTAATAGGCTTACTGAAATATTCACCTGCTAGTTTCCATCGTCTTAAATCCCAGTAGCGATGCCCTTCAAGGGCTAGTTCAATCATCCTTTCTTGGTGTATGATAGCTCTCATGCCATCTTTTGTGCTAGGTTTACTTGGGTTTGCAGAATGCATCTGCCAAGTATTTACTAAGTCACCCCCAACATCCAATCCGGCTCTATCTCTCACTTTTTGAATGTATTCATAAACATCGGCATCTGGTGCAGCCTTTGTTTCATTAGAAGCTTCAGCATACATTAAATATAAGTCTGAGAGTCTGATTATAGGAAATGAATATCCTTGTATAGTAGAGCCTTCCAATGAGATTATATTTTCGTAGTGAACTAGTTTTTTTGCAAAATAGCCTGTAATTGAATAAATTTCAAATCCTTGTTTTCCAGATGGCGCTCCAGCCTTAGCATTTAAATGTGGTATGAAATTCATGTTTTCAGTCTCTAACGAAAACCACTTACCACCATCAAAACCTAAAGTAGAGTAAAACCGGGGCTCTCTAAAAGTGTGTAATTTAGCTGTAGCATAATCATCTTCTATATAAAACTCATGATAATTTTCATTATCAGCATCTAATATTGGGGTTTGAACAACATCAAATCGATTTCCATACTCCCATGAAATATCTTCGTCAATTGGGACTCCATTTCGAGTGTAAAATGTTTCAACCATATTTAGAGTTGGAGCATGAGACTTTTTAGTGTAACCAAATAGTGCTGAGTGGTCTGCGGTCCATCTTGGCTGACACCATTGTTGCAATTCGCCTGTCCAATCAGCTGAAAATGCCCAGATTATTTCAGAATTAAATGGCTCAGTGATGGCTGCCCTAAGACTTAGTTCTTGGGTTATTTGGTCACTAATTTCTCCGATTATAGGAAGTTGCTGATTAAATTGAAATAGTGAATGCCCATTAGCTTCTGCACTTTCAATAGCATCTAATAAGGCGTCTTTAGCTAAGACCCATTTTTGAGGGTCATAGGACTGGTTAACTAAGCTGTTACCTTGATTGTCAATAAGACTGCTAAAATCTGTGTTTCCATTAAAAATAGGGCTAGCGCTTAGCATTAAAATTTTAGCCTTAAGTGCTTTTGCTATTGGCATAGTGATTCTGCCTTGTTCTGTGTAGACATAATTAATGAGCCCCGGCAAGTTGTCTGCCACTATAACTTCATCTAGTAACTCTGTTAGATAGGTTACAACTTCATCAATTGAGGCTCTATATACATTTGTTTCTGTCGATGGGGCACTAACAGGAATATTAGTGTCTACTATTGGAATCGGACCATACATTTGCATAAGCCAAAAGTGATAAAATGCTTTAAGGACTTTCACTTCATCTAGCCAACGAATGCGTTCTTCTTCCTCAAGCCCTGGAACTGCCACTAGATTATCTAAAAAGATATTACAATCTCTGAGAGCATTAAATAGACTCCGCGGAGCTCCTCTACCACCTTCCCAGTAGTTCAAGTATGGACTTGAAGAATTTTGCATTCCTTTAGCGACTCGAAAGCTTGTTTCGTTGTTCATGTAAAAATCATTTTCAGCATAATACCAAACTTC
>OJEE01000085.1_pt1 | contig 18515 bp, 20 predicted proteins | sample 1593231 | NCBI WGS metagenome assembly OJEE01 (sample SAMN05416702, study PRJEB24817) | seawater metagenome | isolation source: Sea water | place: Canada:Atlantic | collected 2013-07 | reverse complement strand
TCGTCGGCAGCGTCAGATGTGTATAAGAGACAGGCCTTAGAGTTAAGATTTTTTTACCTTTGTAGATTTTTTATTTGGACTTTTTTTTTCTAATTTACTGATTTTTTTTTCTAAATTTTCAACTCTTTTAATTAATATATCTGTTTCCTCTTTGCTAGTTAATTTCATCTTAAAAATGATTTCATCTCTTTTAGATCTTAAAACATTTATGATTTCAGAACTTAAATCTTTATAAGAAATTAGCCCTTGTTCAAAAAGCTTTGTTAATTTATCAATTACAAATTTTGATTTTGTCATATATTCGTTTATAAAATTAATATACTTTATACGTAGTTTTTTAAAAATGTTTATTAATAATTTTGACCCAGTTGCGTTTCAAATATTTTCATTAGAAATCAGATGGTATTCTTTGGCTTATATTATCGGTATTGCACTTGGTTGGCTGTATTGTAAAAAAAAATTAATAAAAGACTCACATATTCTTCAGCTATTTGATGACTTCATAACCTATCTTATTATAGGTATGATTTTGGGGGGTCGGCTTGGATATACTTTATTTTATAATCTAAAATATTATTTAGATAACCCTATTGAAATATTGATGGTTTGGAATGGAGGAATGTCATTTCATGGTGCTTTAATTGGAATTATAATTGCATCAATATTGTTCTCAAAAAAACACAATACAAATTCGTTTATATTTTTAGACTTAGTTGCCTTATCTGCTCCAATTGGAATTTTTTTTGGTAGAATTGCCAATTTCATAAACTCAGAGCTTTATGGAAGAGCCGCAGACCTGCCTTGGTCAGTTCAATTTGTTCTAATAGATAATATCAAAAGACACCCCTCTCAATTATATGAGGCTTTTTTTGAAGGAATAATTCTTTTCTTTGTACTTGGGTATTTTTTTAAAAAAGATTATTTAAAAGTACCTGGAAAAATCTCTGCTTTATTCCTAATCTTTTATTCTCTATTTAGATTTTTTATAGAATTTTTTAGATCTCCAGATCCACAAATCGGTTACTTAGTTTTAAATCTAACATTGGGCCAATTGATAAGTATTCTTTTTTTCATGACTGGGGCTTATCTTTTATCCCTAAAAAAATGAAAATTAAGGATAATGACTCGTTTACTCTAGATAAGTTTATAGAGGAATCTCTTTATAACAAAACATCTGGATACTACATGAAAAAAGATCCCTTTGGCAAAAAGGGTGATTTCATAACTTCACCCAACATATCCATACTATTTTCAGAAATGATTGCAATTTGGGTGGTTTCATTTTGGCAAAATCTAGGTTGCCCTAAAGAGTTTAATTTAATTGAGTTAGGTGCTGGTAATGGTGAAATGATGAAAGTTTTAGTCAATACCTTTGATAAATTTCCAATATTTAAAAATTCTTGTCGTATTAAGATTTTAGAAAGGAGCAAATTACTTAAGAAAAAACAAAAAGTTAATATCAATAAAAAAAATATTCAGTGGTTAAATGATTTAAGAGAATTGGATAATTTACCATGTATCTTTTTAGCAAACGAATTTTTTGACGCTTTACCTATTAAGCAATTCATAAAGAAAGAAAGAAAATGGTTTGAAAGACATGTTAGATTTTTTAATAATAAATTTGAATATTTCGATGTTCCTTTTGATATGGAAAAATTTGAAAATAAAATTAAATTTAAAATTGCAAAACAACAGAACTTTATTGAGTATTCACCACAATCAACTGATTACTTAAAAATTATTAACAATAAGATTGAACGTAATAATGGTGGAATTTTAATAATAGATTATGCTTATATTGATAAAAGAATGAAAAATACCCTGCAGGCTGTATCAAAACATAAATATTGTGATGTGCTAGAGGGGTTTGGTAATTCTGATATTACTTATAATTTAAGTTTCAATTTATTAAATAGAATAGTTAAAGAATTAAGCTCACTTACCTCAATGAATACTACTCAAGGTGAGTTTTTAACAAAACTTGGTATTCTTGAAAGAGCAGAAATACTGTCCAAGAAAATGTTATTTAGTGAAAAAGCTGATATTTATTTTAGAATAAAAAGGCTTATAGATAAAAATCAAATGGGTGAATTATTTAAAGTAATGCTAATAACAACAGATAAAAATAAATTTAAATTGGGGTTTTAAATTGATTAAGTCAAAGAAACTCAGCAAATTTAAAAACTTACAGCACGCTTTCTTTAATAGAAAGGGTGGAAAATCTCTAGGTATTTTTAAGAGTTTAAATTGTGGTCCTGGATCATCAGATAATAAACAAAATATTTTAAAAAATCTTCAAATCGTACAAAAGAAAATTAAGACTAAGTTCAAAAAAATTATCTTACTTAAACAAATTCACAGTAATAAATTTCATTTTGTAGATAAAAATCTAAAACTTAAAAATTATAATTTTGAAGGAGATGCGCTAATCACAAATAAAAAGGAATTTCCTATAGCTATATTAACTGCCGATTGTGCTCCAATACTAATTTATGATGAGAAAGAAAAGATGATTGCAGCAATCCATGCTGGCTGGAAAGGTGCTTTCAAAGGGATAATTAAAAGAACCTTAAATTTTATGATAAAAAAAGGCTGTGCTCCTAAAAATATTACTGCTGTTATCGGGCCATGTATTTCATTAAAAAATTATGAGGTAAAAAAAGATTTTATTAAAAAACTCATTAAAAAAGATGGAAAAAATAAAAAATTTTTTAAAAAAATTCAAAATAAAGATTTCTTTAATTTAAAAAAATACATCCATTCTCAATTAAAGACCTTAAATATAAAGAAAATTGATATAATTAATAAGGATACATTTAATCCTAAAAATAGTTTTTTTAGTGCACGAAGATCTATTAGCCGCAATGAGAATGATTATGGTAGAAATATTTCTGTAATTATGATTAATTGATAATATCTCATGAAATTATTAACTGGAAACAGCAATAAACCTCTCAGCAAAAATATTGCAAAATATTTAAAAACTAAGCTTGTGAATTCAAGTATAAAAAAGTTTTCTGATGGAGAAATTTATATAGAAATTAATGAAAACATTAGAGGTAATAGTATCTTTATAATTCAGTCTATTTCATCACCTGCAAATGACAACTTAATGGAATTACTACTTTGCATTGATGCTTTAAAAAGATCTTCGGCAAAAAATATTACTGCTGTCATTCCTTATTTTGGATATGCACGACAAGATCGAAAAGTAGTACCTCGAACTTCTATTTCTGCAAAACTTGTTTCTAATTTAATTACCAAAGCAGGTGCTGATAGAGTCGTTACTGTAGACCTTCATGCTGGACAAATTCAGGGCTTTTTTGACATTCCTGTAGACAACTTATTTGCTACACCAATTTTTGCAAGACATGCTAAAAAAAATATCAAAAGTAAAAATATTATTTGTGTTGCACCAGATGTTGGTGGAACTGAAAGAGCGAGAGCACTTGGTAAAATTTTAAATGTAGAACTTGCTATTGTGGACAAGAGAAGACCCAAACCAGGTCAATCCAAAGTTATGAATGTCATAGGAGATGTTAAGGGGAAAACTTGTATTATAGTTGATGACATAATTGATTCAGGTGGAACTATAGTAAACGCTGCGAAAGCTTTAAAAGATAGAGGTGCTAAAGAAGTTTACGCTTATATTACTCACGGGGTTTTAAGTGGAGAGGCAGTAGATAAAATTAAAAAATCTGTCATTAAAAAATTAGTAGTGACAGACACAATTGATAATCACGATAAAATTAAAAATGTTAAAAATATAGAAGTTTTGCCTATTTCAGCCCTTATGGGTGAGGCAATTAAAAGGATCTCTAACTCAACATCTGTATCTGATTTATTTAAATAATTATCTTGAGTTATTAAGAAACTTGGGCTAAAAGCCATCTTTTTATGAATTCACTTGATGCAAATACTAGAAACACTAAGTCAAAAGGAGATGTTCGTTCTCTTAGATTGGCTGGAGATATCCCTGGCATAATTTATGGGGGACCAGAAGAAAATCAAAAAGTTACTGTATTAAAAAAAACATTAAAATCTCTAATACAAAAAGGAAGCTTCTTATCAAATATAATAACTCTTAATTTAGATGGAAAGCCTCAAAATGTTTTGCCAAGAGAAATTACTTATAATGTAATATCAGATGAGCCAACTCATATTGATTTTCTTAGAGTTGTCCCAGGTGTAAAAATTAGAATAGAAGTACCTGTAGAATTTATTAACCATGAAACTTCACCAGGCTTAAAAAGAGGTGGAGTACTAAACATTGTTAGAAGAGAAATAGAATTAAAATGCCCAAGTGAAAAAATACCATCTGCAATAACTATTGATTTAGATGGAGTGGATATTGGAGAAAGTTTCAAAATATCTTCAGTTAAACTAGAAGAAGGTGTTACACCAACTATTATTGGAAGAGATTTTGTAATTGCAACATTGGCAGCGCCTACAGTTATGAAAGAGCCAGAAAAACCAGCTGAAGCTGAAGAAGCAGCAGCAACAGAAGATGGTAAAGAAGCAGCACCAGCAGCTGAGGGTGATAAAAAAGATGGCGATGAAAAAAAAGCCACTGAAGAAAAAAAATAATCAACTTATTATAGTGAAGACTCCTAGATACGATTTAAAAAAAATATGCTTTTATTTGTAGGCTTAGGAAATCCAACACCCGATAGCGAAAACAACAGACACAATATTGGTTTCAAATTAATTGATGCTCTTAATCAAAAATTTGGTCTGTCTAAACAAAAACCAAAATTTAAAGGATTGTTAACTACGGGTAATATTGAAGATAAAAAGGTTTATGCAATAAAACCTTTAACCTTTATGAATAACTCTGGAATTTGTATAAGGGAATTAATTGAATACTTCAAAATTGATGCTGAAGATGTGATTGTCTTCCATGATGACCTTGACCTTGAGTTTGGAAAAGTAAAAGCAAAATTTGCAGGATCTAGTGCAGGACATAATGGAATCGAGTCTATTGATAAATTTATTGGTAAAGATTATTCAAGAGTAAGAATAGGAATTGGAAGACCCAAAACTAAGGCTGATGTTTCAGACCATGTATTAAAAGATTTTGATGAAGATGAAATGATACAACTAGAAAAAATTACTAAAAATATTATTGATTCAATGGCTATATTAATTGATAAAAAATTAGATTTATTCTCAAGCACTGTAAATAATAAGTAATGAGTTTTAAGTGTGGAATTGTTGGCTTACCTAATGTTGGTAAATCTACATTATTTAATGCACTTACAAATTCTAGCAAGGCACAAGCTGCTAATTTCCCTTTTTGTACGATAGAGCCAAATGTTGGTGTGGTTCCTGTACCAGATGAAAGACTAGATAAATTGGTAGAAATATCAAAATCAAAAAAAAAAATTAATACCACTATTGAGTTTGTGGATATAGCTGGACTAGTAGAGGGCGCCTCTAAAGGTGAAGGCTTAGGAAATAAATTCTTATCTCATATAAGAGAAGTCGATGCAGTCATACATATGATCAGATGTTTTGACTCTGATGATATTCAAAATGTGAACCCAACTGTTGATCCAATTAGAGATTTAGAAATTATTGAAACAGAAATGATGTTGGCAGACCTTGAATCAATACAAAAAAGATTGGAAAAAAATAATAAGAAAAATGTAGATGAGGAACAATTAAAGATATTAGAAATTGCTTCTGACTGCATAAATAATTCTAAAGATATTCAAATACTTTATGAACAATTTGATAAAAAATTAATAAACCAAAGTGGTTTATTGTCTTTAAAACCTAAAATATTTGTATGTAATGTTGATGAAGCAAGTGTTCAAAATGGAAATAAATACACACAAGCCTTTATTGATAAATTTGGTGAAAAAAATACCTTAATAGTTTCGGCTGATATTGAGAACCAAATAAATCAATTAGAAAATGAAGAAAAAGAAAATTATATGGAGATGATTGGATTAAAAAGAACTGGTTTAAATATGTTAATTCAAAAGGGTTATAATATTTTAGAGCTAGATACTTATTTTACATCTGGACCTGAAGAAACTAGAGCCTGGACTATCCAAAAAAATTGCACTGCACCAAAAGCAGCTGGTGAAATTCATACTGATTTTGAAAAAGGCTTTATAAGAGCTGAAACGATTGCTTATGAAGACTTCATAGCTAACGATGGTTGGTTAAGTTCTAAAACAAATGGAAAAATGAGACTTGAAGGAAAAGATTATATTGTCAAAGATGGTGATATATTAAACTTCAGATTCAATACGTGACCAAATTTTCTTCATACTAAAGTAAACTAGAATAGTTAAAATAATTAAATATAAAATAGCCTTAAAGCCCATTTTATGTCTTGCTTCTAAATGTGGTTCTGCAGCCCACATTAAAAATGTTGTGACATCTTTTGCCATTTGCTCTTCTGTAGCTTTTGTACCATCGCTATATTCTACTGCATCATCCATTAAAGGTTGTGACATCTTAATTCTATTACCATACATATATTTATTATAGTAAACCCCATCATCAAGCGTTACACCACTGGGTGGATCTTCATAACCTAAAAGTACTGAATAAATATAATCAACCCCACCACTTCGAGCTTTTGCTAGTACAGACATGTCTGGTGGATAAGCCCCTCCATTTGCTGCTTGTGCTGCTTTAACATTTTCAAACGGCATGACAAATTTATCTGATAATTTTGCTGGTCTGATAAACATTTCACCATCATTATTTGGTCCATCTGTAACTTCAAAACTTGCAGCTATAGCTTTTGCTTGCTCTTCAGTAAACTCTGGTCCACCTGGCTCAAATAAGTTTCTATAACTTACGTATTTCATTGAATGGCACGACGCACAAACCTCAGTATAAACTTGATATCCTCTTTGAAGCGAACCTCTGTCAAATTTACCAAAAAGACCTTTGAAGCTCCAATCTGTTTTTAAAAGATCTACTTTTTCCGCTGTATTAGCTTGGATTGCTCCAGTTAAAATAAAGACTATTAAATAAGTTATTTTAAAAATATTTTTCACTGAATTAATTTAAACTTTCTTTTTTTTTAACAGCTGATGCCATTGGCATCCCTCCAAGTACTGGCTCTGTAATGCTTAGAGGCAAAGGTATAGTTTTTTCTTTAAATCCTAATACCGGTAAGATTATTAAAAAATGAATAAAGTAGTAAGCTGTGGCAACCCTAGCAATCAATAAGTAAAGTCCTTCAGCTGGCATAGCACCCACGTAACCTAAAACTAATACATCCACTACCAGTATCCAATAAAATTGCTTGTAAAGAGGTCTAAATACTGCTGATCTAATTTTTGAAGTATCTAACCAAGGCAGTGCTGCTAAAATTAAAATTGCTGACAGCATCGCAACTACTCCCATCAATTTATCAGGAACTGACCTTAGGATTGCATAAAAAGGTAATAGATACCACTCAGGAACTATATGGGCTGGTGTAACCATTGGGTTTGCTTCTATATAATTGTCTGCATGCCCTAAAATATTTGGTGAATAGAAAACAAAAAATGCAAATACAATCATAAACATTAATAATGCAAAGCCATCCTTGATCACAATATATGGATGGAATGGTACTGTATCCTTAGAAGGCTTTTTAACATCTATTCCTACTGGATTATTATTTCCAGGAACGTGCAAAGCCCAAATATGAAGGACAACTAAGCCCAAGATTAAAAATGGTATTAAGTAATGTAACGTGAAAAACCTTGTTAAAGTTGGGTTATCTACAGAATAACCTCCCCACAACCAATTAACTATTCCTTCACCCACTAAAGGTATTGCGCTAAAAAGATTTGTAATAACTGTTGCTCCCCAAAAACTCATCTGACCCCATGGTAAAACATAACCCATAAATGCTGCTGCCATCATTAAAAGGTAAATTATTATTCCAATAATCCAAATTATTTCTCTTGGAGATTTATATGATCCATAAAACAAAGATCTAAATATATGAATATAGACTGCTAAGAAAAACATTGAAGCACCGTTTGCGTGAATATATCTTATTAACCAACCATAGTTTACGTCTCTCATGATATGCTCAACACTTTCAAAAGCCATGTCAGCATGAGCAATGTAGTGCATTGCTAAAGTTAAACCTGTAACGATTTGTGTAATTAAACAAAAAGTTAAAATCCCACCAAATGTCCACCAATAATTTAAATTCTTAGGTGTTGGGTAATCAGTTAAATGACTAGCAAGTGATAAAAGTGGAAGCCTGTCATTAAACCATTTTCCAAATTTTGAACTGGGGACGTACTCGTGATCACTCATAATTATTTATTATCCAATTTTAATTGTGTTGCTATTGACAAATTCATATTTTGGAACTTCCATATTTGTTGGAGCAGGACCTTTTCTAATTCTTCCAGAAATATCGTAGTGTGAACCATGACAGGGGCAAAACCATCCATTATAATCACCTTTGTCATTTAAAGGTACACAGCCTAAGTGAGTACAAACCCCCACCATAACTAACCATTCTGGATCCTTTACTCTATCCTCATCTTTTTGAGGATCTTTTAAATCTTCTAATTTTACAGCTCTTGCTTCAGCTATTTCTTCAGGAGTTCTTCTTTTGATAAAAACTGGTTTTCCTCTCCAAAGTACAGTGATTGTTTTTCCAGATTGAACTGAACTTATATCAACTTCTGTGCTAGCTAATGCTTTAACAGAGGCATCTGGGTTCATTTGATCAATTAGTGGCCAAACAACAGCTCCTACCCCAACAGCTCCTACAGCATACGAGGCAGTAAATAAAAATTCTCTTCTTTCAGGTTTTTTTTCAGACATCTTTTATTTTTTGTATATTGTTATCTAATATATGATTTCATATAAGAAAAAAGTTTTTTTTCCACTGAAACAATGACACATAAAACATGAATTTGAGACCTAAAATAGCCTTATATGAACCTGATATTCCTCAAAATACAGCAGCTATTATTAGAACATGTGCATGTCTGGGTGCTGATTTAGAAATAATTGAACCATGTGGTTTTTTATTCAGTGATAAAAGATTTAAAAGAGTTGTGATGGATTACATGGATGAAAAAATGATAAAATTTTATCAAAGTTCAGATGAGTTTTTTAAATCAAAAAAGAATGAAAGAGTAATATTATTAACAACTAAATCGTCAGACTCTTATACTGCGTTCAAATTTGAGAGTAATGATACACTACTATTTGGAAGAGAAAGCGCTGGTGTACCAGATCATGTTCATAATTCAATTAAGTATAGGTTAAAAATACCCATGATGGACAATAAAAGATCTTTAAATATAGCCTCTTCAGTTGCTATAATTCTCTCAGAAAATTTAAGACAAACTAACTTTAATAAATAATGGATAAAGAAATTAAAAAAAAACTTGCTTCTAATTGGTTTAAATTGCTGCAGAACACAATTTGTAACGATATTGAAAAACTAGAAGGTAAGAAACTAAAATTTAAATCTAAAACTTGGAATAGAAGTGAAATTAAAGATGAAGGTGGCGGAGAGTTTAGAATTTTAAAAAATGGTAAGATTTTTGAAAAAGTTGGTGTAAATTTTTCAGAAGTGCATGGAAAGTTTTCAAAAGAAATGAGTAAAAAAATCCCAGGTGCTTCTAAAGATCGAAATTTTTGGGCATCAGGAATTTCTATTGTAATGCATATGAAAAATCCTCATGTTCCAGCAATTCATTTTAACACAAGGTTTATCTACACAACACATGGATGGTTTGGTGGTGGTATGGATGTAACACCTTGCATCCAAGATTTTAAAGAAAAAAGCTTCCTTCATAGTGAATTAAAAAAAATGTGTGATCGACATGATAAAAAATTCTATAAAAAATACAAAAAGTGGTGTGATGAATATTTTTATTTACCACATAGAAAAGAAACAAGAGGAATTGGTGGTATTTTTTTTGATTACAAAAAAAATGATTGGGAGAAAGATTTTAAATTTGTAGCAGATCTTGGAGTTACCTTTCAAATGTTATTTAACTCTTTAATACAATTGAAATACAAAAAGAAATGGACTGTAAAACAAAAGGAGATACAGTATATTAAAAGAGGTAGATATGCTGAGTTTAACTTACTATACGATAGAGGAACAAAATTTGGTTTACAAACAGGCGGCAATGTTGAGGGAATATTAATGTCTTTACCACCAATAGCAAAATGGAATTAAAATGGAAAAAGAACCAATAACAACTGCCGGACTTGAAGTTTTAAAAGAAGAGCTAATTTTTTTAAAAGAGAAAAAACGTCCACAGATAGTAGCTGCAATATCTGAAGCAAGATCACATGGAGATTTGAAAGAGAATGCTGAATACCATGCTGCAAAAGAAGAACAATCACATAATGAAGGAAGAATAGTTCAGATCAATGATAATATCGCAAGAGCAAATGTAATTGACGTTACAAAAATGAGTAATAATGGAAAAGTCATCTTTGGCTCAACTGTAGATTTAGAAAATTTAGATACTGAAGAAAAAATTACCTATAAAATAGTTGGAAGAGATGAGGCTGACCTTCAAAAAAAACTAATATTTTTTCAATCACCAATAGGTAGAGGTTTAATTGGGAAAAACAAAAATGATTTAGTTGAAATTAAAACTCCCGCAGGTGTAAAAAACTTTGAAATTAAAGACGTAAAGTACGTTTAATTACTTACTATTTTTTGAACTTCTTTATCTGAAATTTTGAAATCATTACTAGTCCAGACCACTTCTATTGCTTTTAACTTCTGTCCCAGCTCTCTTCCCTCAGGAACTTGATATTTTTCCATCAAAGTACTAGCTTTAAATGGCATGACAGGCATTTCTTTTTTTTTAAAAATTTCAATTAATTTAATTAACTTATTGTCTACTTTTTTGGATTTAAAAATCTTAAAATAAAGAACATCTAATAATGCCTCTCTACCATTAAAATAAAAAACCTTATTCAAATTTTTTTCTGAAAAAGTTTGGCTAGTATTTTTTTCTAAATTAAACTTATTTAAAAATATAAGTCTTTTTTGATCTTTTTTGGATAAATTAAATTTATAAATAAAGTAATCTACATTATCAGTTCCATCAATAATCATTAAAGATAATAAGAAAATAAAGTCCACTTCAAGAAAGTTTTTTTTTGCAAAGCCATTCATTTTATTAAATAGAGAAATGTTTTTTATTTGTGGAAAAATAAGATTTATAATCTCTAAACAATCCTTATCCTTAGTTAGCTTTAGAAAACCATCTGATTTTAATAGTTTTTGAAATTCATCTATTAATCTTTCTGAGGAAATACTTGAAACACCACTTAGGTTTTTTTTAATTGCTTTAATGACTTTTGGGTCATGACTATGTTTAGAATAACTAAGAAAGAATCTAACATATCTTAACACTCTTAAATAATCTTCTTTAATTCTTGTTTCTACATTTCCAATAAAATTAATTTTTCCATTTTCTAAATCTTTTTTTCCATCAAATGGGTCAAATAAATTTCCTTCAATATCTGCATAAATGGAATTGATAGTAAAATCTCTTCTAGAAGCGTCATCTTTCCAGCTATCAGAAAACTCTACCTTTGCGTGTCGTCCATCTGTATCAACGTCTTTTCTTAATGATGTAATTTCAAACTTTATGTCATTAATTAACGCTGTAATTGTTCCATGTTCTATTCCACTCTCATAATATTTTATGCCTTTTATGGTAAGAGCCTCACATACCTCTTTTGGATTTAAATTTACTGCTAAATCTATATCGTCATATCTTTCTTTATTGATAATCTTTCTTACACATCCACCAACATAACGAATTTCACTATTGCTAGAGTATGAATGAATTGCTTCAAATATTTTTGAAACCTCTGTTTCTTTTTTAATATTTTTGAAGCCTAAATTTATGTGATTAAGGTTTTGAGATCTAAAAAAAATTTTATCTAATAAGTTATTCATATATGGCTGGCCCACAAGGATTCGAACCTCGGATCTCTGTACCAAAAACAGATGTGATACCACTTCACCATGGGCCAATATTAGTTGCATATATCACAAAAAAAAAAAATTATATAGTTTTTGATTCAATACACCAGTGGCTATTAAATTTTCGTTTATATTGACTGCAGGCTTTTTTGCAGGCCTTTTTGGAATGAAAATAAGCCACTATTGAGGATCCTGATCCAGACATTCTAGCAAATAGAGCATTGGGTAAACCGCTGAGGTAGGATTTAATTATTTTAAGTTCCGGATATTTATTTAAGGCAACCTTTTCAAGATCATTGTCTAAATTTTTTAAATATTTTGCTTCAAATAGTTTCTGTTTAGGAGGGTTGAATTGAGGTTTGGAGAATGAATTAACTTTAGAATAAATATATTTTGTAGAACATCCAAAGTTAGGTTTCGCAACTAATATATGAAATTTAATTTTATTTTTATATTTTTTAATATCTCCATTAGATAAAAGAATAGCAAATGATGGCTTTATACCTAAGATAACATCTGATCCTATTTCATTACTTATTTTTCTTATCTCACTTTTTTTTAATTTAATTATTTTTTTTTCAATAAAAAAATTTAATAGACTGGCAGCATTCATGGACCCACCTCCCATTCCTGCTTTTTGGGGTATATTTTTTATAACTTTAATTTCAAATTTTTTATTATTTAAAAGTTTTTTATTATCTAAAATTTTTAGCAATTTTGAAATGGTATTGATTTTACTAATATTTTTAGAAAACTTTCCAAAAAAATTTATGTTATGCTGTTTTATTTTGCTTTCTCTTAGTGTGATTGAATCATGTAAATCAATAAAAGAAATTAAACTTTCAATATTATGAAGCTTTGATTTTTTTCCAGTAACGTTTAGAGCTAAATTTATCTTTGCATAAGACTTTATCTTAAAACTATTCATAATTTAGGAATTTTTTAATCCCTCTATTAATTTATTTTTAATAGTTTCTTTCATGGTATCTTCTGTTTCATCTAAATTTAAAACAGCTTGCCAAAAATATCTTGCTTGAATTTTTCTATCCAGCTGCCAAAGAATATCACCATAATGATCGTTAACTATTGGATCCTGAGGCATTAATTCAACCGCTCTTTTAAGAAAATTTTCTGCCTTCTCATATTCTTCAACCAAGTAATATGCCCAACCGATTGAATCAATAATATATGGATCGTTGCTTCTGGCTGCATAAGCTTTTTCAAGCATCTTAAGAGCTGTTTCAATTTTATGTTCTCTTTCCAGCCATGAATAAGCTAAATAATTTAAAACATAAGCATCATCTGGGTTGGCTTCTAGAGATTTTAATAAATCTTTATCTGCTTTTATATAATCTCCAGATCTTTCATAACTTCCTCCACGCCTATATAATATTTCAGCGTATAAGTCGGAATTAACGTCCATTTTTAAAAGTATTTGATCGTAAAAACTTATTGCTTCAATATATCTTTTTGCATTTTTATGCATATTTGCAATATCAAATAAAAATTTTTTATTTGGGTTTTTAATTTCTTTAAATTTTTCATTGATAAAATTTAGAGATGTTTCTTGGTCAGACTTTTTTAAAATAATTTGAGACTCTTTTTTTAACTTAAACCAATAATAAAATTCATGCTTTTTATCAAATACTTTGAGAGTTTTTAATGTATTGGAATAATCATCATTCAAATAATAATTTTCAGCTAATAGAGACAAATTGAAAATAAATTTAGGATTTAAATAGTTTGCTATGTTTAAGTAAAAATTTGATTTCTCATAATCATTCTGAGATGAATAGAGATTTGCTATTAGAAAAAATAGCTCACTAACGATGTCATTCGAATTAGTGCATAAGAAAATATCTTGAAAATTACCTAAGTTTTTATCTTCTATCCATTTTTTACCTTGAGAAATTAATACTGATGAATTTAAATAATCAAAATTATTAGTAACTTTTTTTGCCTTATCATAATTATCATTCTCGATTAAATAACTGATCAAAAAAAATGTATACCTTGAATAATCAGCATCGTTTTGTGAATTAATTAATGTATTAAAATATCTCTCAGTATCTTTATCATTTAAATAACATCGTTGAAAAACTTCGTTAATAAATGAAAAATTTCCAAACGTATTTTTTTGCTTCATTAATTTTTTTTCTTCAAAAACTGATAAATATTGTTTGAAGGTTTCTGCAATGATTAGGGAAAGCCTATCATTGTTAATAAATTCATATGATCTATCGATATAAACTTTACTTTTTTTAAAGTTTTTTTTCTTTAAACTATCAACTGCCAGTAACAGATTAGCCTGAAAAAAGTCAGAGTTGTTTTTTGTTGAGCTCTGTTTAACTTGATTAATTGCTTTCTTAACTTTGCCATCAAGAACTAATGAAAATACATACCTCTCAAGATAGGCGTCATGCTGTTTTATTAATATTTTTGATGAATTAAAAAATTTTAAAGCTTCCGTATTATCTAGATTTTCATAAGCTACAATTCCTGAAAAATAATTAGACAAATACCTCGCATTAAAATCGTTTAAACTGGTATTTTTTGAGTATAATGGACTCTGATAAAGTAATAATATTAAAAATAATTTAAAAAACTTTACCAACATTTGGCTATTCTATGTCTAAAAAAGTAATAAATCAAAAAACGAATTTTGACTCTGAGTTTTTAAACTCTACTGGATCTGACTTTATTTTTGATGAAAACCCAATCAATAGACTAAAAAATACTAGTAATGATTTAAAAAAAGATCTGAATATTCAAAAAATAGATAAAGTTAAAGAGCTTGAGGATCTTAAAGAGCAAATAAACTCAATTAGCGATTGTAACTTAAAGAATAATTCAAAAAAGATGGTTTTAGGAGATGGAAATATTAATAGCCCAATAATGATAATTGGTGAAGCCCCAGGTGTTGAAGAAGATAACTCCGGATTAACTTTTATGGGTGAGGTAGGAGATCTTTTAAAAAAAATGCTAATTGCAATAAATATTGAAAAACAAAATATTTATACAACATATGCTGTAAACTTTAGGCCCCCTGAAGATCGAAAGCCAAACTCTACAGAAATTAAAAGATATTCTCAATTTTTACAAAAACATATTTCAATAATAAATCCTAAAATAATAATTCTTATGGGTAGTACTGCTATGGAATCTTTAACAGGTTTAAATAGTAAAATTTCTATTGAGAGAGGAAAATGGAAAGAAGTAATTGTAAAGAATACAAGTTACAACGTTATCATAACTTTTAACCCCTCTTATCTTTTAAGAGCTCCTGAAAATAAAAAACATTCATGGGATGACTTAAAAAAGATTAAACAAAAAATCTTAGAACTAAAACTATCCATTTAATGAAAATCTTAGCAGGTGTTGATGAGGTTGGTAGAGGAAGCTTAATTGGACCCGTTTATGCTGCAGCTGTCATATTAAATAATTCTATTGATAAAAGATTATTAAAAGATTCAAAAACTCTAACAAAAGACAAGAGAGAGGAGCTTGAAAAATATATTAAAAAAAATTCTATATGGGCTATAGGCCAGGCATCGACTAAAGAAATTGAAAAAATTAATATATTGCATGCAAGTTTACTTGCAATGAAAAGAGCTATTCTTAAATTAAAAACAAAACCTTCACTTGTTTTAATTGATGGCAACAAACTGCCTGACCTAAAAAACTATAAATTAGAATATATAATTAAAGGAGATCAAAAAATTCCAAGCATTTCTGCTGCATCAATTATTGCAAAAGTCAGTAGAGATAAATTTATTACAAAACTTTCAAAAGAATTTAATAATTATGGATGGGATACAAACTCTGGTTATGGAACCAAAGAACATTTAAAAGCTATTAAGAAATTTGGTATTACCAAATATCACCGTAAAACATTTTCACCTATTAGTGATCTTCTATAAATCCTAATAATAACAACACAAGATCTGGTTGTTTAAGAAATAATAAACACAAATTGAATCCATTTAATTCAATCACAGGTTGACCGTGGAATCCGTTTGGAGTCTAATTGTTTTATAGAAAATGGAAAACAATTTTAAAAATAAGATTATTAATGGTGACAGTCTCGAGGAATTAAAAAAAATTCCAAGCGAAACCTTTGATCTTGTTTTCGCTGATCCACCATACAATTTACAATTAAAAAATTCCCTTACAAGACCAGACAGAAGCAAAGTCAGTGCTGTTAATGATAAATGGGATCAGTTTGAAAGCTTTAAAAAATATGATGACTTTACGGTTGCTTGGCTTTCTGAATGTAGAAGAATATTAAAAAAGGATGGAGCCATCTGGGTCATAGGAAGCTATCATAATATTTTTAGAGTAGGAACTGCAATACAGAACTTGGGTTTTTGGATTTTAAATGATGTTATCTGGAATAAGAATAACCCAATGCCTAATTTCAGAGGAACAAGATTTACGAACGCTCATGAAACTTTAATTTGGGCTTCCAAAAGTGAGAAGTCAAAATATACTTTTAACTATCAATCTTTGAAATGTTTAAATGACGACCTTCAAATGAGATCTGATTGGAATTTACCTATTTGTAATGGAGCGGAGCGACTTAAGAAAAATGGTAAAAAAGTTCACTCTACTCAAAAACCAGAATCTTTATTACATAGAGTTTTATTGGCATCATCAAATAAGGACGATTTAATTCTAGATCCATTCTTAGGATCTGGAACAACCGCAACAGTTGCAAAAAAATTAGGTAGAAAATATTACGGTATAGAAAAAGAGAAGATCTATTTTAAAGCAGCCGAAGAAAGGTTAAAAAATACAAAACCCTTAGAAGATAATTTTTTAGACACTCTAAAAAATAATAGATCCAAGCCTAGAATACCTTTTGGATCTTTAGTGGAGCTTGGAATAATAAAGCCTGGAACAAGTATCTTTGATCAAAAGAAAAAAATAGTTGCTAAGATTATGGCAGATGGAAGTATCAAACATAATCAAGCTGAAGGATCGATTCATAAAGTTGCAGCAACAATACTTGGCTCTGAAAGCTGTAATGGATGGACTTATTGGCATTGCACAGTGAATGGTGTTTCTGTGCCAATTGATAATTTGAGACAAAGATTAATTTCTAAAAATTAGTCTTTATAAATTTTACCAAGATAGCTGTTAATAAATTTTTTATTTTTTACTAATTTTTGTATTATTAAGTTTCTAATCCAAATTGTTAATGGGTTAGATAAATGAAAAGCAAAATAATTAAGTTTTGATTTCATATCAATCATCTTTACCCTTTTAACTCTTTCAGAGTTGAATTGAGTATTTTCATTTTCTAAATTTTTATACAGTTCATGAGCAACCTCTATTGATTGAGATGCGCCTTGTGCGAAGGTTGGGGGTAAAGCAAAAAAAGCATCCCCAATGATAAAGGTATTTTTATTTTTTGGTTCATACACATTAGAACTCACAAATATCGGGAAGCATTTAATGTTTCTCAAATTTTTAATTATTTCAGGAGCTACTTGCTTTGATATTTCAGACATAATAGATGCAGTAAAATCTTTGTTCTCAAATAAAGAATAGTCAGATAACTCTTTAGTGCTAAGCTTTTTTCTAAGAATGCTAATGAAATTAAACTGTCCTTTATTATTAATAGGATAAAGAACTGAATGTAAATTAGATCCTAAAAATAAAGATATATTATCTGAGTTAACTCCCTTAATAGCATCCTGGTCTGTTATGGCTCTTAAAGCAATAGAATTAAAATATTTTGGTTTAATTTCTTTATTAGCAATTAATGATTTTGTTTTTGAAAAAGTTCCATCAGAAATAATCAAGTAATCACATTTAACTGATGAACCATCCTCAAAAGATACTTCTTTGCTTTCAGCTTCTTCGTTAATTTTTATAACTTTTTTATTATAATTGATAATATTTTCATGAAGCCCATCTTTTAAGAAATTAATTAAAGTAGAGCGCTGTAAGGTAGTATATTTTGTATCAGTGCTGTTAAACATGGATATATCTAAATCACATATTTTCTTATTCTTTTTTAAGGAGTAGAAATCTAGTTTATGTGGGTGAAATTTATCTTCTGCCTGAATTTTTTGAAAATTTATTTGATTTAATAGTTTAATACTATTAACTGAAAGTTGAATTCCATATCCTTTTTCCAAGTTAACAGAACTATTTTTCTCATAAATTGTAATTTTATAATTTGAGTTTTGGCTTAAAAGATTTGCAATATACAGACCTGAAATACCTGCCCCTATTATTACTATATTTTTCATTAATCTTTTTTTAAATAATTAAAAATTTTTTTAGTAAATGTGGGCAAAGTATAATCATCAAGCCTAGAGCTATCAATCCAAGAAGAGTTAGAAATTGCACCCTTTAACTTGGAAAACTTGATTATTACATTCATATTCATATTTGATATCTTGAAGTTTAAAGCTTTTGCTAAATTATCAGGTTTGGATATTTGCTTCATGGGAAATATTTGTAAATTCTTTAAAAAATTAAATTTAGTATTTTTTATCTGTCTCTTATACACATCTGACGCTGCCGACGAATAGAGAGGTGGAGATCT
>OJEE01000079.1_pt1 | contig 19554 bp, 22 predicted proteins | sample 1593231 | NCBI WGS metagenome assembly OJEE01 (sample SAMN05416702, study PRJEB24817) | seawater metagenome | isolation source: Sea water | place: Canada:Atlantic | collected 2013-07 | reverse complement strand
GTCAGATGTGTATAAGAGACAGATATGGAGAAGAGGGCATTCAGGGTGCTCATAAGGATTTGTTTATGATTACAGAATTAATAAGAGAGAAGATCATCAGAATGCTTGGGGATGAACTTCCTCACGATACCTTTGTTCAAGTTGAGTTATTAGAAGATGAAGAATCTATTATTAAAATTCATTCGGTTATCTACGTGGTAAGGGACAGTCAAAAGCAAATAGTTATCGGCAAGGGCGGAGGAACTCTCAAAAAAATTGGGCAGCAAGCAAGGATTGAGCTTGAGGAATACTTCGGAAAAAAAGTATTTTTAAAAACATGGGTAAAAGTTAAAAAGAACTGGAATACCGATTCAGACTATATACAAAGCCTTGGTGTTGGCGGTAGCTATGAGTCCTAGTGAATGGGATGAGTGTTTCCTTCTTCATCAAAGAGCTTATGGAGAAACAAGTTTAATAGCAGAGGTATTTAGCAGGAAGAATGGGAAGATGTCTCTCATGGCTCGGGGAGCAAAAAAACCTAAATCAAAGTTTTTTGGATATTTAGCACCCTTTACTAAGTTAAAATTTACTTGCTCTGGAAGATCAGATCTTAAAACTTTAACTAACATAGATAGAGATTTTTCTGATTCTAGCAATAACTTTACTAAAAAGAGTTACAGCCTTCTGTATATAAATGAACTGCTTATGAGGTTATTGCCAAAGGATGCAGCTCAAGAAGATTTATTTATTTTGTATGAATCTTTTTTAAGTCAAGTATTAGCTGAGAATGATTTAGAGCTTACTTTGAGACATTTTGAATTAGATTTACTAGATATGCTGGGCTATGGATTAGATTTTGAAAATGAGATTGATAGAAACGAAGGTATAGAGCCAAGTAAAAACTATTCTTTTATACCTGAAAGAGGGTTTAGGGAATCTAGTAATTCAAATTTTACAGGTGAAGATATTATTAATATAAGAACAAGAGATTTATCAAAGGTTTCTAAAAAATATTTAAAACACTTAACACAAACAGCTATTCATTTTTGCCTAGATGGCAGAGATTTAGCAAGTAGAGATATTTTTAAAAGGATTCGAACATGATCTTCGGAGTAGGAACAGATATCGTTTCTTTATCTAGATTAGAGAAAATGGATAATCTAGAGAAGTTTGCAATGAAGGTATTATCCGAAAAAGAACTAGCCATATTCACCAATCTTGTTGAACCAAAAAAAATTACTTATCTAGCAAAGCAGTTTGCTGGTAAAGAGGCAATTTCAAAAGCATTTGGAACCGGAATGTCATTACCTGTCATGTTTGAAAATATAGAAATTCTAAGAGATGATCATGGAAAGCCAATTTTTAATGCATTAAATGATCTAAAAATATTACAAGTAGATTTGGGGATTGTAAAAAGCCATGTTAGTCTTGCAGACGAAAAAAACTATGCAATAGCATTTGCTATATTAGAAATATGAAAAATATTATTTTATTAGGACCCCCTGGAGCTGGCAAAGGAACTCAGGCTGATTTGATTTGTGAGCTTTGTAATATTCCAAAGATTAGTACTGGTGATATGTTGCGCGAGGCAGTAGCATCTGGAAGCGATCTAGGTAAAAAAGTATCAAATATACTTGATACTGGTGGCCTAGTTTCTGATGAAATCATAGGCTCTTTAATTGAAGATAGACTAACTAAACCAGATTGTATAAACGGATCATTGTTTGATGGTGTGCCTAGAACACTTGGCCAGGCATCAAAGCTTGCAGATATGGGCATTAACTTTACCCATGTAATTGAAATAACTGTTCAAGATGAGGTTATCGTAAATAGGATGTCTGGAAGAAGAGTGCATCCGGGGTCAGGAAGAAATTATCACATCACCTACAATCCTCCTAAAATTGAGGGAATTGATGATATTTCTGGAGAATCTCTTATTCAAAGAGAGGACGATAAACCAGAAACAGTCCTTAAAAGACTTGAGGTTTATCATGATCAGACAAAACCCCTTACTAATTTTTATATAGAAGAGTCATCTAAAGGTGATCTTAACTATTTCACAGTTAATGGTGAGCATAGGGTCGAAGAGGTCTTTAAGAATATTGAGGACCAGATTTAGTATTGATGAATATTCTTGCAATTGATAGCTCTGGTGATCAGACCTCTGTTTGTGTAATGCTTGATGGGGATGTAATTTCTTTTTCTAGTAAACATGAAAGAAAAGATAGGCCAAACTGGAATAAGCTTCTTTCAAATATAGGCCATAAAAAAATATTTCTTTTAGATGATATTGATCTGTTTGCTTATGCTAATTCTGAGAATTCTTATACAGCAACAAGAAGCGTTGCTACTTATTTAAAAGGTGTAACTGTTGCTCTTGATAAGCCCCTAATTGCAGTTCTTGCAGAAGAGCACGAGGGCTTTCATGCAGACAAGATACTAATGTCTGCAAAACAACAATTTGAAAACTCTGGCTTTAATCCGAAAGCTTTTGATCCTGATGATGCTAACCCCGTATATGCCATCGATACTCAGTATAAAAAGATAAATGAGTGAAATACTATTAAGTTTAATTTTAGGCCTAATACAGGGTCTTACAGAGTTCCTTCCAGTATCAAGTTCAGCACACTTACTATTTCCCTCTCTGCTTTTTGGGTCTAATGATTTAGGTTTACCTTTTGATATAGCTGTTCATGCAGGAACACTTGTTGCCGTTATATTTTTCTTTCGCTCAGATTTAACAAATATGACTAAATCTTTTTTCATAAAAGATGAATTACTTGTTAGTGATAGAAGGCTAGCTCTTTTGTTAATCTTGGCGACTATACCAGTGGTTATAGTAGGTTTTTTTGCATCCGATCTTATAGAGCAAAGAATTTTTAGCATTCAGAGTATTGCTTGGATGAATCTTATTTTTGCATTCTTGCTATTACTGGCCTACAAATATAATACTCATAGTAAGGAGCTAATTACCTTAACCATTGTTGGAGCATTATTCATTGGATGTTTTCAGGTTTTTGCATTACTTCCAGGTGCCTCAAGATCAGGTACTGCTATTACTGCAGCTTTATTTATTGGTTTAAGTTTAAAAGATGCATCAAAATTTTCTTTTATGCTTGGAATCCCTACAATCTTGGGAGCTTTAGTTTTCTTGGTCTTAGATGTTGTTAATTCAGACATATATCTCAATAGGCTTTCACTGATCATCGGCTTTCTTGTTTCAATGTTTTTTGCTTTCTTCACTATTAAATATTTTTTACTCTTTGCAGAAAGAATAGGGATGTATCCTTTTGTTTTGTATAGAGTTGGCTTAGGCATTACCTTGTTATTACTTATATGAGTGTAGATTTTTATATAAGCGAATCATTGCAAATAGAAGACCTAGAAAAAATATTAAAAGACTATGATCTAGAACTTGTTAACAACCAGCCATCTAAAGGGTCTTTCGTTGGATTCGATGAAAGGGGATTCTATTTTATTGAAGATGCTTCAAATCTTTTAAACATACTTTATGTTGATTTTCTTTCTGGTCCAATGGGTTGGAGATTAAAACGATCAGATCATGAAACTCTTTTAAAGAAAACATTAGGTAAGTCCAAGGATGTACTAACAATATTTGATGCAACAGCAGGGCTGCTTTCTGATTCAATAATTTTCTTATCTCTTGGGCATAGTGTTGTGGCATGTGAGCAAAGCAAAATACTACATTTATTAGTCCAAGATGCATGTAAAAGGGCAGAAGTTGAACTCCCATTCCTTAAAAATCTTACTTTCATCAACGGCGATTCATTAGATGTATATGGCAAATATAAAGATATTGATGTTGTATATCTTGATCCTCTTTACCCAGAGATTAAAAAAAATATCTTAAGATCTGGAAACATAAACTCTATTAGAGGGTTGTTAGATCTGGAGCACATAGAAGATAGAGCAGATGAGTTATTTAATGAGTTTAAAAAATTAGACTATAAAAAAATTATACTAAAGAGACCAATAAAAGCCGATCAATTAGACAAAAATATCAATTATCAGGTAAAAGGAAAATCAACAAGGTTTGATATTTATCTATAAGGAATTATTTAATTTTTTTTAGCTTCTTCAAAAGCTTTTATTATTAAATCTTTCATCCATAAGTGACCACCATCTCCTTCATCACTTTTATGCCAAATAAGAAAATATTCCATTGAAGGAATATCTGCAGGTATCTCAACAAAAGGTAGCCCATGGCTTTTTGCAAAACTCCTAGTAACCATTAGAACTAAATCAGTAGATCTAACAATTGTCGGAGCTATAAGAAAATGCTGACATCTAAGTGCAACCTCTCTCTTATAGCCAACCTTCTCGAGCTCTACATCAATTAAATGAAGTCCTCTTTTTCTTGCAGAAACATTTAAATGCCTTTGGGAAAGGATATCCTCCACAGTTAAATTTTTTATCTCAGAAATTGGATGGCCTTCTCTATGAGCAACTACATAGTCATCTTCAAATACTTTGTAAGAATTAATTTCATCTGACGCAGGTATTATAGGATCAACAACAAAATCTAGATTATTGGTAGAGAGGGCATGAACCTGCTCTTTTCTATTATATCCATAACTACCAACTGATATTTTAGGAGCATTTTTATAAATTTCTTGCATAAGAAAAGGCAGGACTCTTCCCTCAGAAATATCACCCAAAGATAGCTTAAATGTTCTGCTTGATTGCTTTGGCTCAAATGTATCTGGTTCATTAACACTTTGCTGCATTAATGCCAAAGCACCTTGAACGTCTATAATTATATTTTCAGTTTTTTGAGTTGGAACCATTCCAGAACCAGTTCTAATAAAGAGTTCATCATTAAATTTTTCTCTTAACCTTGAAAGGGCATTACTTACAGCTGGCTGTGTAATTCCTACAACATGAGCAGCTTTTGTAAGGCTTCCCTCAGTATAAATAGCATTAAGTATTACAAATAAATTTAAATCAAAATTACTAATTTTCATAAACAAAACCTCTTGTGCAAAATGCCACTAAACCTGATTATTTTTAATATAGATTTGTTAGCAACATAAAGCTATTATAAACATACATAATAATAGCATTATTCATAGAACTTATATTAGTTTCTTATTCATGAATATAAAGGGGAGTCAAAATGATAGCTGAAGTAAGACCGGTTGCACAAGATTTAATAGATAGAGTTAAAGACTTTATTCAAAAAGAAGTTGCTCATAATGAAGATTTATATCATGAGCAATCAAAGGATGAGAACGGAACATGGACAATTCCTCCAATCATGGAAGAAATGAAAGCAAAAGCTAAAGCAGCAGGATTGTGGAACTTATTTTTACCCGAAAGTAAAAATGGAGCTGGCTTGACTAACTTTGAGTATGCTCACTTGGCAGAAATAATGGGCGCCTATGGAATAGCATCCGAAGTATTTAATTGCTCTGCACCTGATACAGGGAATATGGAAGTTTTAGAAAGATATGGAAATGAAGAGCATAAAGAAATGTATCTTAAGCCATTATTAAATGGAGATATTCGTTCAGCATTTGCGATGACCGAGCCAGGCGTAGCCTCTTCAGATGCTACTAACATTGCTTCTTCAGCTGTGCTTGATGGTGATGAGTATGTTATCAACGGCGAAAAATGGTGGACTTCAGGTGCTGGAGATCCAAGATGTAAAATCTTAATTTTTATGTGCGTAACAAACCCTGATAATGGAAGACATCAACGTCAATCTCAGATTTTAGTACCAATGGATGCTGAAGGTATAGAAATACAAAAAATGATGCATGTGTTTGGATATGACGATGCGCCTCATGGACATGGACATATTAAATTTACAAATGTAAGAGTTCCAAAAGAAAATCTTTTATTGGGTGAGGGCAGGGGATTTGAGATTGCTCAGGGTAGATTAGGACCTGGAAGAATTCATCATTGCATGAGAGCAATTGGGCTTGCAGAGAGAGTTCTTGAAATGATGTGTAAACATGGGATGCAAAAAACTGCTTTTGGAAAACCAATAATTCAACTTGGTGGAAACATGGATATTATTGCAAATTCAAGAATTGAAATTGACCAAGCAAGACTGCTAACTTTAAAAGCTGCCCACATGATGGATACGGTAGGTAATAAAGTTGCTGCTAGTGAAATTGCACAAATTAAGGTCGTAGCTCCAAATGTTTGCTGCGATGTTATTGATAGAGCTATTCAAATGCACGGTGGAGCTGGAGTTTCGCAGGTATATCCTCTTGCTCAGATGTATGCTCACATGAGAACTCTTAGACTGGCTGATGGTCCTGATGAAGTTCACAGAAGAGCCGTTGCAAGACATGAGCTTGGTAAATATATGGTCAAAGACTCTTCAGTAGAATCTTCTCATATCGCTAGAAGTTAAATTACATAGGTGTCAAACGATAATAATTTAATATTCTACGATACTGAAACGACTGGGATACAGAGAGATTTCAGTCAGATTCTTCAATGTGGATCAGTTCTTACTGATGGAAATCTTAATACTCTAGGAGAGCAGAATATTAGCTGTGCTCCATTGCCTTGGGTTATTCCAGCGCCCAGAGCAATGCTGACAAATAAAAAGATAGATCTCTTTAATTCAAACGTTTCCCATTATCAAATGATGAAAGACCTGCAGATGCAGTGGAAGCAATGGTCTGCAAAAAATCCTGCAATTTTTGTTTCTTATAATGGACATGCTTTTGATGAGGAGTTAGTCCGAAGACAGTTTTTCTGGAATTTATTAGAACCATATACGACCAATACTAACGGAAATGGAAGATTGGATTTAATGCTAATGATTCACAACATTGCTGCATTTTTTTCAGATGAGATTTCCATGCCTCTTTTTGAAGGAGGGCCTGGTATTAGTTACAAGCTAGAACATCTAGCTCTTGAGCACGGTATCGATGCGGGAGATGCGCATGATGCAATTGCTGACTGTAATCTTATGATTGAGATGTGTAAGATTATCAATGAAAAACTTCCTGAACTATTCCAATCATTTATAGATATTTCTACAAAGCCCGGGGTTAAGAATCTTCTTTACTCTGACGATTTTTTGGCACTTGGAGAGATTCATAGAAGACATACTTTTAGATACCCTGTTGTCATGTGTGGAGGAGATGCTAGTAGACCAAATGAGATAGTATTTTATGATCTAAGCTATGACCCTGATGATATTTTAGATCTAGATTTCACTGAAATTAATAAATTAGTTAAAGCAAAGGGCAGAGACGGACCTTTAAAGAAATATAAAATTAACAAAACTATCCCAATTTGTTCTCATAAGCTTCTTACCAATCCCGATGCTTTTGATATGGAGTTCTCTGAGCTACAAAGAAGAGCCGATATAGTTCGATCGAATAAAGATTTCCAATCAAAAGTCTCTCAAGCTATGGAAGATAGGATGATGGATTTTCCTGAATCTGAGTTCATTGAAGGAACTATCTATTCCGGGGGCTTTCCATCGAATAGAGATAAGGATCTGATGCAGGAATTTCACATAACAGATGATCCAGCCCATTTGATTAAGATTTCTAGAAATTTTAGCGATGACAGATTGAGATTATTTGCGGAAAGAATTATTTGCTATCAATATCCAAGTGAAGTTCCAGAGGATGTTTCTGCGAGATACCAGGACTTGATAGATGAAAGGTCTGATACCGATGGCTTATGGGGTTCTGTTGATAAATCTTTGGCCGAGATTGATAAATTACTAGATGAAATGGATGGTGATGAAGAGCAGACTATTCTCAAAGCTACAAGGCAAAAAATTCGATCAATGAAGAGGGTGTAAAAGAAAAATGGAGAGCCTAGGCTCTCCATTTTAGTTGTCAGCAAAATCAAATAGGGGGGAGAAGAAGCTGACTGAAACACTATTATATATATTTATAAAGTATTATCAATACCCTTTATAATACTTTTTTAGTTACTTTTGACTTTATTGCACGTATAAATTTTTTTGGACTCGATTATTGGATATCACCATCTATTAAAAATTCTGTATAATACTTTTTCTTTTATAGACCCGTAGCTCAGTTTTGGTTAGAGCGCCGCATTGACATTGCGGAGGTCGATGGTTCGAGTCCATTCGGGTCTACCACTTTATTTAAAGCATAAGCTAAGGTTTAAGCATTAGTATGGAAAAATAGCGTGAACTCTGCACTGCATTGAGAAGTATTTTTAAAGGTTTTCCAAGACTCCTTACCGCTGATACTGAGCCTTAGATCTAAGAAGAATATTCTTATAGTTTGCTTATATAAGTATCAAATCTGCCTTTGTTCATAACGAACGAAGGTTTTAAAGTCTCTGCCACAGCTTTAATCTGCTCAATGTTGGTAGCTTCACCACCTACCTTTATTAATCCGACCATAGCCATCATAGAATGCGGTGTGCATTGATAGCCATAAACACCAGGAGTATCGAAGGTAACTATAATATCCTTGCTCAAGTCCCCACTCCATGCTTTAGCGCCTTCTGGAATCATCCCAGAAATAGATGCTGAATTATGAGCTGCGTCAGTTGCTTTAAATGTAACAGTGTCACCAACAGCAATTTCAAGAACAGCTGGCTCAAATACCATATATCCTTCTTCACCTTGGTTAAGCATCCTGACTTCGTGAGAAATTGCCATTACATTGATGTTAAATACTAAAAGTGCCAATAAAAATTTATTCATAAAAAAGTTCCTGTAAAGATAATTAAAAAAGTTACTATGCCAAGAAAGCAAAAGCCCAAAATAATAGCCACGCCTAAAACTTTGAAGGGAGAGGGCTTGAAGCTAGAGTCAGCCCCCCCAACTCCAATTAGAAGTTTTAAAATTCTAACCAAAAAATAATCCAGTCAATGCCATAGATCCAAGCATGGTTGCAAGAACAATTATTTGAATAAGCGCTGGTATTACGACAAACATAACTAATGGATCAAATTTCATTCCTATGAAATAGTCGTTATTATTCCATTCGATTGCCTCTTCAGGTGTTGCTTCTCTTACGTTATTATTCATTTTTGCTCCAAAATTAACCGTTGTAATGGGATCATTATATATATTTATAATTAGATATCAATTATTTATATAATGATAGTTTTTATCAACAAAATGAATCAATTTGTATGGAAACGATTGCGTTAAATAACTAAGTAACTAATATAAGTAAATAATTATATTTTTTAATAAAAAACATGAAATTACCTCTTACCTATTTTTTATCTTCCTTATTTATTTTATCGCCAATAGTCGATGCAGAAGGTAAATATTATCCTGATGCTGATTGGGAGAAGTCATCACCTGAAAGCCAGGGTATTGAATTAAAAAAAATAAAAAAGATTATGGATTTATCTTTTTCAGATAGCTCAACTCAAGGAGTCGTTGTTATCAAGAACGGAATAATAATTGGCGAAAAATATGCTGAAGGTTATACGCTAAATTCTCATGGGACCTCTTGGTCTATGGCAAAAAGTTATTATGCAGCTTTAGTTGGCATTTCAATTCAAAGAGGAGAGATCGGAAGTCTAGATGATCCGGCAAGTAAGTACCTTGAATACTATAAGGATGAAAGGTCTAAGATAACAATTAGAGACTTATTAAATATGTCCAGCGGTCTTGATTTTCCCAGCCACGAGCATGAAAAAATGTTCTTTCAAAAAAGTCATCTAGATTACGCTAAGAATGTTGGAGTAGAAAAAGAAGCAGGCTTAAAATTTGAATATAATAATGTTAATTCCATGATTATTGGCGACATACTTTATGTTGTTACAGGCATCAAAGCAGATAAGCTATTAGTAGAGAGAATTTTAGATCCAATTGGCGCAAGTAACTATAAGCTCTGGAAAGATGAAATGGGTGCAGTGCTAACTTATTGCTGTGTTGATATGACCCCAAGAGATTATTCTAAGATTGGACTTTTATTTGCAAGAAATGGAAATTGGGAAGGCAGTCAAATTATTCCCGAAGGCTTTATCAATGAAACATTCCAAACTGTCTGGGAAACACCAAGCAGGTTTAGTGACTATAAAAGATATTACTCCCTTCATTGGTGGGTTTCTAAGTACGATGACGAAAGTAAGATTTTTAATACTAGTGGTAAATTTGGTCAGTATACATTTGTAGATAGAGATAATGATGTGGTTGTTACAAGAATTACTAAATATAGTGAGAAGGATAATGGCGATATTCAAAAATGGGGACCCTTGAACTTCTTTAGATGGGCGGGTGTTGGGCCAGCTGTTACTGCTGCTAGAATGCTCTTGGATTTAGGATTGATTCGTGAAGGTCCCGATGTAAATACTCCAATAACTGATGACAGTGGAACTTCGAAGGAATTTTATGAGAAGTATCAAGAAGTTGTCGACGCGATAGCCGATTTAAGTAGAGATTAAGACCCGCTAGCTTCTTTTTTTAAAAGGTATGCCTTCATATCTCTTTTCCATTCCTCAAGGTAATAGCCATCATTACCCTGTTTATTAAGGTATTTAAAGAAGACCCTACCATCCTCATCCTCAAAGCCTTCTTCAAAAGGCTTTCCAGTTAACCGATTAGGTCTTTTGTATTGTTCATCCATTGTTCTTCATTACCTCATTAAATATTAATGCCACAGTAGTGGTAGCTACTTTCAAGTCATCTTTAATAAAAAGATAGTCTTCTATAAGAGAGTATATTTTGTAATGAGGTTGCTCTGAGAACCTGACGCCGTCTGCAAATGTAACAAAAGCTACTGTTTTTTGATTATTATATTCTTTAAGATTATGTTTTTTATCATGCATCTGAATGCAGATTTTTTTTATCTGCTTGAGGTACTCATCAAGAGTTTCATCCTCTTGCATTAAAGGAAATTTCATTTATTAAGTCCAAACAAATAGAATCATAGGTATAGATACTGCAATTATTAATATATCCAAAGGAAGGCCCAGCCTCCAGTAGTCTGTAAATTTATAGTTACCTGGCCCCATAATAACGGTATTGCACTGATGTCCAATTGGCGTTAAAAAAGCACAACTTGCTCCAACAGCAACGACCATTAGGAATGGCTCAATAGCATAACCAAGTTCAATAGCTATCCCAGCTGAGATAGGAGCCATGATGACCGCCGTAGCCGCATTATTGATAATATCAGTTGTTGCCATTGTGACCACCAGTATTAATAGCAAAAGCCAGAAGAGGCTTAGATCAGCTGCGTAATATGAGATCGTTGAAGAAATAATATCTGATAATCCAGTTGATTGAAGGGCAGTGCCAATAGGTATCATAGCTGCCAACATAATAATTATTGGCCAATCAATATCCCTATAAAAATTACTGTCAATAATTCTTATTCTTGCAAAGCCAAGAACGCAGAGTAGGAAGGCTGCAACTGTTGGCAGGAAGTTTAAAGCTACCAAACCTACGGAAATTGTGAAGAATATTAAACCTTTTAATAACCTACTTCTGCTAGGTATAGTTTGAAGCTCTCTTTGCCTAAGAGGCATTAACCCTAGATGCTTGATCTTATTTGTTACATCTTCCTCATCGAGATCTCTTATGCCTAGTAACAAGACATCTCCAGCTCTAAATGTCTCTCTTGTAAGTCTGGTTCTGTACTTAGATCCTTTTCTCCATAAACCTAAAAGATTGAGTTCTTCATATGCTAATTTTAAGAAAAATTCATACTTTCTTCCTATCAGTCTAGATCCTGGGGCAATCATTGCCTCCATCTCTTCTAAATCATCATCTTCAAAGTAATGAAGCTCTTTTGGAATAGAAAACCCAAATCTATCTAACATAGGACCCAAATCATCTGGAGGAGTTTTAATAACTAATATCTGACCTTCTTTAATACGTGTATTATTTTTAACTTTTTTAACCCCACCCTCATCATTGACAATCCCAAGAACCTCAGTGTCTTCGCCTGCCTCTTTTTTAAATGCAGACAGCGTCATTCCTATGGCTGAGCTAGATTCATTTACTAATACTTCGAATAAATACCCCTTAAGGTTGATCAGACTTGAGCCTGAGTTAGAATTTTCTCTTAAATGAATTAATTTATTTCCAATAGTGGCTATGAATAAGATGCTTAATAAAGTTATGGATAGCCCAACATATGAGAAATCAAAAAAATTAAATCCGCTAGATGAGATTGTTGACTTATATTCTGAAATGATAATATTTGGGGGAGTTCCTATGGTGGTATTCATACCTCCTAAAATACAAGCAAAAGCCAAAGGCATTAAAAACTTAGAAGGGTGCCAATCCATCTTTTGACATATATTCAAAGTTATTGGAAGAAGAATTGCCAGAGCGCCAATGTTATTAATAAATGAAGATAGGAGCGCGGCTATTAGTAATAAACTTATTAGAAATTGGGATTGAGTAAAAGTCTTACCACCAATAATCTTTCCAACTAAACCAGTTAACCCAGAATTTTTAAGTCCTTGGCTAATTATCAGAACTAAGGCAACAGTAATAACTGCGGGATGTGCAAAGCCGTTAAAGGCTTCATTTGCAGGAATAACATCAAGGATTATAAGAACTACGAGAGCACCGGCAGCAATGGCGTCGTATCTAAATTTCCCCCATATGAAAAAACCTAGAAGGGAAACTATTGTTAGCGAAAGGATTAATTGATCACTCATATTAAAGAGCCGAGATTACTTCTCAGGCATGCTCTCAACATATAATGAAGAAGAAGGGAAAGCAAATCCAGAGCCATTAGCTTTAACTATTTTCATAATATTGAAAACTAAATTCTCTTTAACTTCATTGTAATCTGCAAAACCTATTGGATCTGAATATGCAACAATCAGAAGATCAATAGAGCTAGCTCCGAGCTCAACAACTCTTACAACAGGATCAAGATCAGTATCAGATGAAAAATCATTGCTATCTAAAATATACTTTTTAATGTCTGTACGAATTGACTCAAGCTGTTCAACAGGCGTTGAGTAAACAAGATTTATTTTCCAGTTAATTCGTCTATTGATCATTTGTCCATGATTAATCACCTTTACATCAGATAAGTCTTTATTTGGTATTGCCATTGGCGCAGTATCAAAAGTTCTTATTACAGTAGATCTAATACCAATTATTTCAACTATTCCATGAAGCTCCCCAGCCACTTCAATTCTATCTCCTGGTTGAAATCTATGCTCTCCAATAATTAGAATTCCCGCTATAAGATTTTTAAAAAAGTCTTGTGCTCCAAGAGCAACAGCAACAGAGAAAAGTCCAAGACCAGCCACTAACGGACCTATCTGAATGCCAAAAATATCCAGGATAACAGCGACACCAATTACCCACACTATAAATCCAGAAGCTCTTTCTAACCACATTTGCATAGAAGCTGTTAGCCAAGATTGTGTAGATAGGGCAGCAAAAATAGGCTTAACGCTATTTGATAATGCGCTGAAAATAGTAAATACAACAAAAGCTTTAACTATATTGGTTGCTATGTCACCGACTATTCCAGATATTGGGATTATTAAGGTACATATATAAAGAGCAACAGTAACCGGTATTAAACCAATAGGTCTTCTTAACGCATTAAGTATTTCATCATCTATTTTTGATTCTGTTTTTTCTGCTAGCCTGGTTAGATATCCAATGATAACTGAGATAATAAAGCCTCTTAGCAAGAAGGCTAAAAGAATAGTTGTGAGAGCTGCAATTAATGAACCTAGGTTAACTCCTAAAAATCCAGTATTCCAAACATCCGCAACTAAAACTAAAAAACTATCCATAGGTGTTACTCTTATTAAAATATATGACTATTTTATAGCGATTTAGTACTTTTAAGCAAAATCCCCATACCTTATCTATTAAGCCTATCCTTTATTGCATATGGAAGATAGATTAAAAAGAATACAAGTGTTGCTATAGGAATCGTATAAAAAATATGAAGAGGTGGTTCTGGAAAAAGATCCATTATATTTGCACCTATTGGCTTGGTCAGTAAATACCAATAATTAGCAGGCTCCCCAAGAATAAGATTTATAGCATAAATCATAGGCAGGAGAATAAAAACAGTAATTGCCGAGACCGTTAAAATATCTTTAAAGTACGGACGATTGCCCAAGACAACAGTTGCATAAATGATTGTTAGAATTATAGCTCCATGACCAATGAAGAAATATAAATATTCCAAGTCATAAAAATAAACATCTGGAGTTATTAGAGCCATACTAGCTCCCCCAATACCCCAAAAGAAAGCACATTTATACAATAACTTTGGTCCGCCTAAAAGGAACCATGCCATAAAAACCTCAGAGAGATCACACATGTGCAATGGGAGAACCTCTTTCCAGCTATATGGGTTCTCTAGTATAAAAAGATCTTTGATAGGCGATGAGGCTATGTGAGCTATTAAAATATAGGCTAAGATCTTAGCCATGCCTGATTTTTGATCATCAGTTCGATCTTTATAAACTAGAGAGAGCCAAACAGTCATCAAAACTATAATTAGCAATGAAAAAATGTGCACTCCGCCAAATATTTCAAAAGGTTGGTCATTCATAATTTATCCCTACAAAAATTATTAATATTTCCTTCACACGTTAATAGTTAATATCAACTTGTGAGATTATAAAGATATTTAGAATTTTTTAACACTTTTCTCAAAAAATGTTACTAAGAGATTTAGCTAAGAACTAATCCTATCTATAACAATTTGTTCTGTAAGAATTGCAGGTAGAACTTTAGATTGACTCATTCCAGGTCTCCAATAAACATAAAGAGGAACTCCACTTCTTCCGTACTTAGATAGAACATCTAGTATTTCTTGATTTCTATTAGTCCAATCAGCAATCACATACTCAATATTATTATCACTAAGGAATTTTTTTACGCCTGGTCTTGATAGGGCAACTTTGTCATTAGCCTGACATGTTATGCACCAGGCTGCTGTAAAGTTTATTAGATAGGCTTGCTCATTGGACTGAAAATCTTTCTCAGTATCCTTACTCCAACGAATATTGCCCGATTCTGTATCAGCACTGCCAAGTTTAGTTTCAATACCTGCAAAAGAGGTTGTTTGATAACCTACAGCAATAATTCCAATTACTAGGATCAGAAGCTTTGAAGTGTTATTAGTAGTTTTAGTGAAGAGCCATGTAAGTAAACCAATAACAAGAAAAATAATAAGCAGTCCTATCAAGGCATCTGAACTTGTCTGAATACTAAAAACCCAAACTAACCACAATGCTGTTGCAAACATTGGAAATGCAAAGAATTCTTTTAATGACTCCATCCAACGCCCAGGCCTTGGCATTTTTGAAATTAAATCAGGCTTAATAGCAAGAAGTAAGTAGGGCATAGAGAACCCAATTCCTAGAGATAAAAATATTGGCAATGTAACAGCAGAGGGTTGAATGAGTGCATACCCAATTGCTGCGCCCATAAATGGAGCAGTGCAGGGAGAAGCCACAATTACAGCCAACACGCCGGTCAAGAAGGAGCTCGTATAACCTGTATTATTTACTGAAACATTTCCAAGTCTTGTTAGTGAAGATCCAATATTAATATCTGTTAGTAAAATTAATCCAATAAAAAACATCAGCATACTTAAAGTACCAACAACTATTGGTGATTGAAGTTGAAAACCCCATCCTACAAAAGTACCTGTCTGTCGCAGTGCCAGAAGAGCAACAGCCACTAGAACAAAAGAAAGTATCACACCCAAGCAGAATGTGAGAGCATGTTTACGAATTTCATTTTGTGATTCACCACCCATTGATATAAAGCTCAATACCTTCAAAGAAATTATAGGAAATACGCAGGGCATTAGATTAAGAATAAGCCCCCCAAGGAAAGCAAAAAGAATTGCTTGGAGAACACTAATAGAATTACTGGTCTGGGGCATTTCAGCATTAACAGTAAAAATTTCATCATCATTAATAACAAGTACGCCGCTTATATCTTTATTGATCTCAGATCCTTGCTCTAAGGGAACCTTGAGTAACCAATTGTTTTCTTCCTTTATTAGAATTTGTTTGCCTGAATAGCTAACAATGTTTTCATCCTCAATAAAAAAATTAATAGATTTAATTTGATCGTTATTCGAAAACCTTAACTCTAAGTAATTATTATTTATTTCAGATATGACAGGGAGCGTTACGCTAGGAACTTTTAAGACCCAATCAGTCAATCTTGAATCAATATCTAAAGAATTTAAGGAATTTTTTAATGTTGCTTTTTCTGGAACGCAAATATCGTCACATATTAAAAAATCAACATCGGCAACAATATCAAATTGATCAAGACCTTTTGGAATAGTTAACTTAAAAGGAAATATAACAAAGTCTTCATACCCATATGTCATTAAAGGAGGGTAGGGAATAAGTTCTGGTGCTGGCCAATTCACATCGCTAACAGTTACTCCTTTGGGTAGCTGCCAGTCAACCTTAACCGGACCTCCTGAATCTCCAGGATTTTTCCAGTAAGTATGCCAATGTTTTTGCATATCCATTTTTATGCCAACTATCATCTCTGAATTATCAGATGAATAGATATAGTCAGTTACTAGAGATACTTTCGCATGTCCTGTATTTACAGGCTCTGCAAATATAAAACTAGAAAAAAGTAAAAATAGAGATAGTCTTAAAAATTTCATTTGTACATTTTACCTTACTAAAAAAAATAGGGGTGCTAAATGCACCCCTATATAGCTTTTTATAAATTTACTTACTAGAAAGTTTTTTGGGAGTTTTAATCTCAATCATTCTAGCTTTCTTTTCTTCTGGAATTATTTTTTCCAGATTGACGATTAATAGACCATTAACGAGTTCTGCGCCCTGAACAACGACATCCTCTGCTAGAGTAAACTGTTGTTTAAATGCTCTTTGAGCTATTCCTTGGTAAACAACTCCACTGCCTTCATTGGCTGTCTCTGTCTTTGGTCCATCGTAACTAACTGACAGTACGCTGTCGGAAAGTTCGATCTGTATATCTTCTTTTGATAAACCTGCTACAGCAACTTCAATAGCAAAATGATTGCCATCTTTTCTGATGTTGTAAGGTGGATAGCCCGAAGATCGATCTGATGTTTCAGACAATCTTTGCAATCTATCAAATAGTGGTTCAAAACCTAAAACACGGGTAGTGAAAAAGGGATCTGTAAAGTTAAGTATCATAGTAGTCCTCCTATAAGCGACTAATTTAAATGCACCCCGAAGGCATGCCTGTTAATAAACGAAGACCCAAATGGCATCTTCTACTAGACTTATTTAAGGATAAATTTAGCTATTTCAAGTTATTTTTATTTATTATCTTCAAATCAGTTAGAATAATGATAGAACTTTTAACAACTTTTCATGTCAAAACTGTTATGAATAAATATATATTAAGCCTCCTAATTACATCTTCCATGTATACATCTTCATCTGAAGAAAAAGTAAATATAGATGTAGCTGCAGATCAGATATGGTCTTTGCACAAAAGAAGTAGCAAGATGTCACCGACTAATAGTGAGGTGCTTTATTACATGCCAAATGATGCAATAAATACCTTTCGAGCCAGAAACTTTAATGACTGGGATGAATTTTCAACTACAGACTCTAGAAATCTGGTTAGGCTTAACAAGGGAGATAGAGTTAAAATTATTGAGTCTAAGTATAATAAGAAAATCCATAAAGTTAACCTTTTAGATGGATTTGAAAAAAATAGAGATTTATATATCATCACCATGGACCTTAAAAAGAATTTTAAACTTACGGACAATCAACAATGAAAAATCAATATTTCTACTTATTTATAGCTTTAATTTCCACTGTTGGGTGTGTAAATACTGAATATAAGCCCGATGTTGTAAGCAGGTCAGATGCTCAAAAGCAAAGTTATGTAATTGTAGGAAATATTATAGATATTAATAAAGTAACCATTGAGGGAGATAGGGCTGTAGGAGCCGCTGCTGGTGCTCTGATAGGCGGAGTCGCTGGTAAAGGAGTGACTGATTCTGATACTGAATCAGATATAGCTTCGCTGATTGGAGGTTTGGTTGGTTCTGCAATCGGTTCGAGTGTTGGATCTAGTATGACAAAAAAAGATGCCATTGAACTTTTGATAGAAACAGAAGCCGGAAAGATGATATCTATAATTCAAGAAGTAAGTTCTTATAACTTTGAAAAAAATCAAAAAGTTAGAATCATTAAAAGAAGTGGTAAGTCTAGAGTTGTGCCTTTCGGCTAATAGTTATTCTTGATCTGTATTCTCTTTAGTTTGACTTAAGCAGCCAGATCATTCTGAACCCAGCAGATCTATTTATTTTTACCAATGGTAAATATTGGAAGACCAAGTTTTTCTAAATTTTTTTCACTAGCCACAAATACTTTTTTATACCTATAAAAAGGAATCCTAGGAAATAAATGATGTATTCCATGATAGTTCTGAAATAGCCATATCATAGTCATGGGATAGTCCAGCCAACTCTTTATTCTAATCACATTGGTGTCACCAAATTTTTCATTTGATTTATGTGGCATATGAACAAGGTAGTCAAAGAAAACTCCCAATAAGGTCACAGCAAACAATAATGGAATGACGTAACTAATAATAAAATGATACCAAGGAAGGTTTAGATAGTTAGTTAGAATTATTATTAAAACTATTGGCATTAAACTTTCAAAAGACCCAATATTCATAGCCCTCCTTGTTCCGGGTTCATTTTTTATTTCATCTCGAGGGGCGTAAAAAAAATCTTTAATAAGTAGAAGAAAAAAGCTTCTAAGTATAATAGACCCCCAGTTAGAGCCTTTGATAATGTAATCAGGATCTAATCTAGGATCATTAGCGTATTTATGATGCCTTAGGTGACTCCATTTATGTTGCGTATAGCTGTGAAGGTAAAAATAGGCAGAGAGGGAGCCAATAACATTATTTAATAATGTTAGCTTTTTATTTTTACCAGAAATATTCCCATGAATGGCTTCATGAAGCGGAGTGTACATGCAATAAAATAGATAGCTGCTTATTATCAAGTGAGCCCAATAAGGTAAAATATTGTTAATAAAAAGTATTTGAAGTCCTATTATTGAAGCTGAGGTAAATAAAAATAAAAATATGGTTAGATAGGCGGTATTGCCTATATTTTTTTTTGCTACATTTAGTAACTCCATGTACTCTTTTGTACGGTTCATTTCATTCATACTTCATTAATACTATCAAGAATCCTAATAATAGTGTGAGTTTTATGCTTTGGAAGCCGGGGTAAAAAAACTACCTATAACCTACTCATTTCATACGAGTTACCCAGGCAGAGACTTTGAATATTAACGTTCATATAGTTTTATTGTATAATGGTGGATGGAAACAAAATTAGAAATAGCAATAAACTGGCTTCCAAGATATACAGGAATGCCATTAGAAAAATTCGGTGATTATATTCTTATCACCAACTTCAAAGATTATGTAGAGAAATTCGCTGAAAGATTTTCTGTAGAAATTTACGGCGAGGGCAGGGCAATGCAAGCTGCAACAAACGATGATGGTTTAACTATTATCAATTATGGTATTGGATCGCCTAACGCTGCAACAATAATGGATTTATTGGTAGCAGTTCAGCCTAAAGGCGTATTATTTTTAGGAAAATGTGGAGGGTTAAAGGACTG
>OJEE01000072.1_pt1 | contig 20970 bp, 5 predicted proteins | sample 1593231 | NCBI WGS metagenome assembly OJEE01 (sample SAMN05416702, study PRJEB24817) | seawater metagenome | isolation source: Sea water | place: Canada:Atlantic | collected 2013-07 | reverse complement strand
CGTCGGCAGCGTCAGATGTGTATAAGAGACAGGACCATTTGATCTTTATCTTCCGCAGATTTGACGCCTGCCTCGTAGTCTTCGATGTCATCCACTATGTAGTTCGCAGACTGAGCCAAGGTTGCTATATTCTGTAGCATCTCCATCCATTCGAGCACTGTGTCGTCATTCATGGTGTATTTTGAACTTTCAATAACACTGAGTTTGGACAACTCCACCAGGTTCCTCGTGTAAATGTGAAGATCCAAATCGTCAGTTGGCAAGTTATTCTCTGCGAAGATACTTATTGTCTCGCTGCTGATCACGCTTTTCACAACCTGACTATGTGAGTCAACAGCTGACAATCCTAGAGTCATCGGGTCTCCAGCCTTTAATTGAAGATAAGTAAGTGTTTTAGACCATGCCCCAAAGACATCTGTCCAGGTCACATTCACTCCAACATCCTTTTCATGATCCATCCACTCCAAGGCAACTTGCAAGGCCTCTACCGATGGGATGATTTTGACCTGACCCGGATGATTCTTGTGACGTGCCTCCACTACCAACGGCATGTTCGTGTCGTAGAATAGTATAACCGCTGACCTTACTGTTTCTGCCTCTAATTGGTTATCTTGTTGTGCCAATAAAGCAAGAATCAAATATTCTAGTGTGGTCATCACTCCAGCGAAGACAGTAAGAGGAAAATGGATGATTTGATCGTCATATTCACGGATTTTGTGTTGCAAATCCAACCTCAATTGCCTGATCAGAGAGCCATGCTTAACCTCCGCCTTCATAAGTATTATGTCAAACTCATGCATTAACAATCCATGCATAGCAATAGCCTCCACATATGCGCTCGACGTTTGACAATAAGACACATCACTGATAGATCCTACTGTCAATGCATTCTGATCTCCAGTTGCCTTTTTTCTAAGCTCATAGAAAGTTCTGTGCATAGCCAAGAACGAGGGCGAATTACGAATGATGAATTTTCCTGTATCGATTTGCTTTTGCTGCATAGCCCTGGCCATTGTCACATTACTATATTGCACTCCTCTTTCAACAACCAAAGCCTGAGATTTATCCCATCTAACCTGAATCTCTTGTAGATTCTTAGCCTCTTTTTCATTCGATCTTTCTTTTACCATCAATGAAGTCGTTTCCACCGGTTTTGAGCTGTCGTCATTCGACTCATACAAGCACCTGTCAAACTTCCATTCCTCTAATAACTTCTGTTTAATGACGTAAAGATGAACGGCGATATATTTATATTCGACTGCATCTATACCTGTCAATCCTGTGGTGTCACGTTTTTGTTTCATCTTGCCTGGATCAATAACAAAATCTGCGTCCTCCTCAAGACGTGCTTGAATGTTCGTCCAATTTACTATCCATTCCATCTCAGACAATTCCTCGAGGAATCCTTCCTTTCGATGAAAAACTTCTTCCAGAGATTTTGGGATGTGACCCCAAATGTTTCCTATGTTCGTCATAATATTACGTGGGATAATGGCTTACTTTTTCCCCATCGCGCCCATGTTATTGAATATATTTGCTTCCGCCTGGCTCAATAAAACCCGTATTTCCTTGATCTTAAAGTTTAGCGCTGCGAATAAATTCGCAACTTGCCACTGCCGCTATAATATTATGGAACAGTCCGCATAAATCCAACTCGTTTTTCTTTAATTATACCTGAGCATCATCATCGATCAGACATCTCAAACTTGGATTTGTGACGTCAAGAAACATTTTCTGACAGACCAATGAACTCAACTTTCATTTGAATAATCCAATGTGCCTCCTGAAAGAACATCTTCAGATTCTGATAATCTTTAGATTTCTATGATGATTCACATTAGGGACTACATTCCCTATCAACCTTCTGCACGCTACTTCCCAACAGCTTCATTGTTCACATGCCAACATGCTACAATGCAGATAAATAACCTTTGCACATCGAGTCAAACAGACCGATCTTGGTGCATAAATAACCATTCGCACTTCGGATACCCAGAGATCGCCTCAATTAGCTTTCTCCCGAACATGCTTCATAACCTGAGTTGATTCCAACTCAACCTTCGCAATGGACCATATCCTCTAATCAGGATTTCCATTGAAGGGAAATTACCCTCATTCCTTTCCTTCACTGTCAAGATTCCTTCGACAGCAGTCCTTGCTTCACTTCAAGGACAGAGCAGATTACACTTGCGCGGTGTTCCCACCAACCTATGCGCAATGCTTGTTTCCTGTGTACATTACAGTCTCGCAATACTGCAAGCACATCTAACCTTCAACTTCATACATTGGGAGACGAAACGGGGATAACTAGGCACCTGAACCTAGCTCGTCTTTACCAATGTCTACCATAGACTTAATTTCCATCATTGCTTCATACCCCCTTCATGGGGAGGGATAGGACATCTCCTGCTATGTAGTTAAGTTTGTCATCAAATATATGGACACATCGCATCTATATACAATGTGGCATACCAATATGCTCCCATACATCAACGCTTGGGCTAACCTCGCGGAATATTCGATAACACCCCTCCTCAGTTGACGGTCCGGTCAACTGAGAAAAACAACGATATTCTTCGATCAATATGAACTTCTGTTCATCATGCTTATTCTGGTGGTACAACTTGTCGTGTTTACGATGGATATCCTCACGACATGAAGTAGATCGAACCATAACTCCAGAACCTTACCATATCCACTAAGCAAGCATTAAGAACATCTGGGAAACCTTGGCCGAGGTTCATCCAGTTTCTTTTGAATAAATCTATCCTTCGCTCATGGATTTAATAACCTGAAGATCTAATAACTTCATTCCAAGATCTAAGAAACCAATTCTTCCAAATTCAATAATTCAGATCGTAACTTCACAAAGTCGTCTTCGCAAAGTACCTTGGTAAAAATGTCTGCAACATTCTTCTTAGATTCAACATGTTCAAAATGAACCAACAAGTCTGCAACCTGTTCTCGGAGCCAAGATAGTCGATATCCCATGTAGTGTGACCCCTTGTGGTTCTTGTCATTCTGAACTCCTTCCATTGAAGCCTTATTATCAGTCATCACTGATGTAGCTCCTTCTTTCAATAATCCTAACTCTGATAGAAAGAATCGAATACCCAATATGTGCTGTACTGAATGCACTGCAGCCATCAATTCAGCATCTCTCGTCGATAACGCCACCGACGCTTCCAGTTTTGATCTCCATGCTATCGGATTAGCACCATGTCTCAAAACATATCCAAAATAACTCCTCTTTGTCTTAGGGTCATTAGCAAAGCTAGCATCTACCATGCCACTTAAACTTAAGCCATCCAAACTTTTTCTGAAAGTAAGGACATAATCCTTCTCAGTATCTACCAAATACCAAGCCAAACGTACCGTGTGTTTGATTACGGCCTCTGTTTGTTTACTGCCTGTGAATCTCGCTACAATCGCAGCTGCATGAGCTGCATCGGGGCGAATTCCTAGAATAATATAAGCCGCCAAGCCTAATATTCTTCTGCTATCAAAAACATCATATGGCACAATTGGATTTTCTTCTGAAGATTCTGCATATATGTCTTTGTTGTCTAGAGCCATGGGAGTTCTGACTTTCTTCTGATCAAGTCCTTTCGAACTAACATTCATCGGCTCACCTCTTACATAAATTTCCTTTCTACAATACTTGCCTCTTTTCTTCGCACGATCACCCATGCTCTCCAACAATGCTTTCAACTTAATGAATAACTTAGGCATCTGGAATGTCAGAGTTCCTGCTCTTCGATCTATAGTGATTAACATACTGAGGTATTCATGGACATCACCATCAGTACATTCTGGACTCACTTCAAATCTGCTTGCAAAAGCATCGGAGAATTCTTGCCTGATTCGCTGACCATCTTCATCCTTGGTTGCTATAATAAGCGAATCATCTACATGACAGCATAATATCGCGAATCCCTTTCCTTCTTTCTTGAAAAAGACACATGGATCTATTTCTGACTGGGTCCAACCAGCTCCTCGATGTCCATCTTTCTGTGGTACTGTCGCACTCCCAACCATGAAATCTCTAAACATTTGATAGAAAATTCTGCAACTCAACTGGCAACCATATAAAGCCCGACGGACTCTAAAGAACTTTGCCACTCTACCATCAGGTGTCTTAGGTACCAGTTCTGGACTATCCTTCAATATGCTATCCAGGTGATCTGGAACTCTCACATATACAGGCTCTTCATCATCAGGATATTCTGCATGAAGATAACCCCCTGCCTGATCTCTTGTTTCCATTGTCATGTCTAACTGCAGACACAACCCACACATAATCTTGACCGCATCAGGATTTACAGTGGGAGAGATTTTCTCATCTTTCTCATACCAAAACTTTTCCAAAGTCTGACAAGCCACGATCCTCGCCTTTTTGCGAGTGTCTGTTCCCATAGAATTTTTCTTCTGAACAAGCACCCATAACAAAGGAACCCACTTCTTTCCTTGTGGCAGTTCACTTATAGCTTCCAGACATGGAAAATCTATTAATATCCTCTTCCATTCTGCTTTCATTGGATCACACCATCCATTTGTGGTAGCATTCTTTATCACATCCTTAACTCTAATAGCTTTGGCTGCGTAAACATGGAATAATTCCTTAAAAGCCAGAGATTTATTGAAGCACTCATCATTCCTTGGATCTAGAACTGCATTCATCGCAGATCTCGACAGATGATCCACATGAGCACGAGCTGGTCTCCCTTCTTTGGTGCGAAGATGATTTTCTATATCTTGTAAGACTTGGCAGACCTTGGCTGACGCTCTGGATATCATTTCTTTTACTGATACTGAGCTTGAGACATGCTGTGTATCATGGATACCCAATCCTTTCATAATGTCTTTGTCTTCCCATGTCAACTCATCATCTGAGACTTCTTCTTCTTGCTCTTCTTCCTTTCCTGCAGCTTTTCTTGCCGCTCTTGCCTTTTTCGTCAGGTGCTTATCACCCGACTTCTTACCTTTTAATTTCTTTTGCTCTTCCAATTGCTTCAAGATTTCTTTAACTTTTTCAATCTTATCATTTGATTCTATATCCAATGCCCCAATCAACTCCTTCAACAATGGATCCTCTGAGCCTGGAGATAACCCCTCCTTAGATGATACATCCTCTGCACCTGAAGATAACCCCTCCTTAGATGATGTATCTTCTCTGACACCATTTGCATCGATCACCATCCTTTCGCCGGAGCCATCCACTTCAAAATCATAGTCAGTGTTGTTATATACTTTGATTTTTTCTTCCAACGGGTTATTCCAATCGACACCATCAGCATACTCCATGGAGACTTTAATACCCTGAGGTTTCTCCTCGGGAACAGCAGCATCCGAGAGGAACGGAACACCCAACAACTGAGCACAGTTATGACAATAATCACCAGAAACGATGCCCGTCGCACACCGTTGGCAAAATAACTGTACCCCACCAACCGGAAGATGACCATAAGAGTGAGGATCACCGTGGCCAAACTGAGATTCTGAAGACTCAGCACCATAAACTGCACTCTGGCAGACTCGACACATATGGGATGCGAGATTTTCAACTTCATACACTTGACAAACGCCACAAACAGGGATTCCGAACTGTTCATTACCAGGCGAGTCATCGAAGACCATAGAGGATTCAAAATGAAAATCAACGGTATTCTCAACGTCGATTTTCCCCTCTTCATACAACCATTGTGGGATTCCTTTAGAAGCCATGCCATCACTCATATCACAGGCACAGGAAACAATTCCCACAAAAGACATTACATCCTGTTTACAAACCTTACATAAACCAGGACTATCACTGACATCTTCAAACTCAACAGCAGCATTCGCTTTTCTGAGCGAACCTACAAAGATATCACTTGGCGCAGACCCATTCTGGGGTCCCGCCCACACATCCACTCCACTCGGCATAGTAGAATGAACCTTACATTGATGCAAACGATTCCTATCATCTGGAATAGAACCAATTTCATCGTACACTTGTTGCCCCCCGCTGCTCGACACAGGGTCAACATAATCACAAATGTGGTGTCCGTTACTGCCCAACTCAGCATCACCATCATTATCAAAGCGTTGCCCCCCGTTATACCAAACAGGGTCAACACCATCAACATTTTCAAAGAAATGGTCACTCATGCTCTTCAGAGCAGGAGTACCATCACTATCATCTTCCACAAGCCACTCATAATCATCTCCGTCCAAACTATTCTTAGGGTCCGAATCCCAAGAATTGACGTCATGACTGCAACGCAAACTCGCGTCACCGGCTAAAAAAGAAACACATGGATCATCACGATCACCAGACCAACTGAAGTAGGCACCATCAGTCTGGGATTCATCCATAAAACAACTTAAGTCACTATCTCGAGCGACTGAATCAACATTACATGGCCGATCGCGATCAACATCTCGAACTTTTTCGAAGACCGGCTCTGAAATCATTTTGAACAATTCACCCGAAGCCAATCCAAATCGCAGAGTACCATCAATATTTTGATACACAGCCACGTCAAGCGACCAACAATCATCAGCCTCCTGGGCCAACAACACAGCAAAACCATTTGGAAACACTAAAAAACTTTTCCCCAACTTCCTATCGAGAAACGCACGAAAACCACCAGCACTTAACTCTGGCATGGACAATAGCCAATCTTTGGCACCATCAATCAGATGCAACGACAACGTAAAATCGTCGGCTACGACTTCCTCCATGGTGGGATCTTCCCAAATAAATCGCAACATACCATCCACACCAACCACCGACCCACTTGCAGTAATAATCCGACAATGTGACTCCCCAAGAACTACATCTCTCCCAAGGATCACATCCGTTGGACCTACACACACTGCCGCGCAAGAATCCAGCAACAATTTAATAACAGCAACCAACTCCCCTTGTTGATCACCACCATCAACACTGAACTCACTGCTAGCGCGGCGCCTTCACTTTTGATTGGGATTGGTGTGTTGGATCGGCGGAAGCCTACCACCGTACCCTCCTCGCCCACGTCCTTTCCCAAGAGACTGAGCAGCTTTAAACGCCATGAATTGCTGATATTCATATGGATTGACGTTCATCATCTGCATCCCATCCCCAGTTGCAGCACCAAAAACACGAGCAGGGGGCGGGACACGACCCACACCAGCAGCAGCAACCCTCTGGCCGCCACCACCACCATCACTACGACTCATCCCACTAGCAACTGAGCTGCCGACGGACGCAGTATCCCAGCCTGACACAGATCCCCCTGATCCGACGACTGAACCATCATCATAGCCTGATACAGATCCTCCTGACCCGTTAGACATAAGCTCTGCCACTTGTCCCTGCAAGAGCGCAATCTGGGCATGCATATCTTCACCCACTGGTGGCTCTGCGGCAGGACCGTTGGTCAGAAGAGTAGAAGCAGACGAAGCTTTGCTCAAAAGAAACGGTGTAAGGTCATGGCCGAGGAGCTGCACATGATCTATTATACCAGCAGCACTCATATTCTTGACCAAGAGATCATAGACTGCAGTGGCATCAAACTTCTTCTGTTTGAACACCTCGATGATCCACTCTTTGGCCCTCGGATTGCGTAAAAGCTGCGCGATAACACAAGGTTCGGCACCACACGAGTTGTACTGAAAGCCTTTGAGGTCTTTGCGCGCGCACACTGGACGAGGCTGACCTTTAAGCATAAGAGGGCAGTGACTCTGAACTTCAAATTCACCCTTTCCACTCAACAACTGCTCCACCTCTCCTGCCCATGTTTCGAAAAGCTTCTTCACTGGACCCTTCGTAAGGTGAAAATCCCGGGACTCAGCCTTGATAAGACAGTAGGGCTCGTCTCGTCCCCTTCTTGGCTTCGCTGAAGGTTTTTTCGCGGATTCTTTACCCTGCTTGAGCTGCTGCCCCTTCTTTCCTCCTTTTGAACCTTTGGAGAAGGCCATGAAGGGAATACCAGCAGCGGTCAACTTTGCAATGACTTCAGCCTCTTTGACGTACACTGACGACGTATTCGCTGTCTTGTGCTTCTGGTTTCTCAAACTCAGGTCGCCTATCACGAAGTCTTTGTCATCCAACTTCTCACGCAGAAAAAGACTAACGGCTCTACCAAGCTGCCAACTGATGCTACCGTGGGTAATGTTGCAGGAACCATTGCATGGGGAGCCCAACAGATCAAGAGTGCATACCTGCTCGTTCGTATCGAGCGCCAATTTGATACGCTCCAACATTTTGGGTGTGAGATGTTTCACAGCCGGAGAGCCTGTGTGGACAGACATGGCACTTTGGATAGCTGCCTGACCCTGTTGCAAGGGAGGTTGTGCGGGAACCGGTTCAACAGGAACCGTATAATGATTTCTCTTCACGTCATTTTCAATTATGGCGAAACAATCAAAAAATTCCCTAACCAAAGGATCAGTCAACTTTTCTTTTGCCAACAATTCGCATAGATGAGCATAGACAACATGCAGACCGAGACTCTTGTTTTCTGCTTTACAACCCACACGACTGTCCAACATGTCTTGGGAGAAAAAACTCATGAGCACATGCTGGTAGTCATCTATCACCAACGAGAGAGAATGAAAAGGAGCAGGTCCAGCTACAGCCATTAGACAAGGCTCTGTCTTGGTCAACGCTTTAAAGTAGTCGACCAGAGTCAAGGAGGTCCCCACTGCCGCCAACGTATCCTGATACTGATATAAACGACTCACTGCACTTGATGATGGAATCATGATCGTCGACTGCGGCATCGACGAATGACCAACTCGACAAACCCATCTCAGCTTCATGTCGTAGAAGTCTATGAGGGCCTGACGTCTGGTCTCCGAAGTCATAGGCAGACTATCAATCGACACAAGAGTTTGCAACAACAGACCCAAGACGGAGTTGATTCCAGAGGCTAGAGTTAGTGGCCCAAACACTACTTTCGAATCCCCCCCTTTGAGGATCGCAATCAATTTAAGTTTGAGAGTATCTATGAAACCTGTCCGAATAGTGTCCGCTAACAACAACACCTGATTCAGAACATCGAGTATGTACCACTCAATTGCCAATCCACGCATGTACAATCGAGTCCCCGTCGACCAAGCAATCGCAAGGATGTCGTTCACCTCCGACATGTCATTATGACCAGTAGCTTCTTTGTACAGATCATAATAGACATCGTTCAACGCGGTATCTTCTAGAGACCGACAGCCAAGCAACGACATATGCGGCTCACTTTTCTTGAAGCAATGCCGAGCCAAGGCAGTTTGTACCCCCGACCATTGCTCTGACTGGATGGTGCCCTGTGACAAGGTCCATCGTTGCTCAAGAGCTTGCAAATTCTTCGTAGCCACATCCTGAGCACGAGGATTACTCGACGACGCCACACCACCATAATTGCTCAAATCAAAAATGTCTACCGACCTCGTCTTTTGGATGATGGTAAAGAAATATACGACAAGCTTATCCCACTTCACCAGCCCCCAGCTCTTCTTATAATTAGCGTACGGGGTGGGTTGCACAATGTCCAAAAGCTCGTCAATATCAAAGTCTATCTCGAGCAATTTTTCGCGAAGGTCGGTCATGAGCAACGTGAGCTCAGCCTCGGCGATCGAAGCATGGTACTCATCTCGTTCTTCATCATCCATAAGGCGAATACTTTCGTTGGTTTTCAACAAACCAGCCAAGGTTGCATGTGACTCTGGCGTGATGGCACTCGCGTCGTAAAGCTCTTTTGCCATGAGAGCCTTGGTTTCTGTGGAGGCAAACATGTGACGCTTTTGAGCGAAATTCCAGTGAGCCCCCCCCCACTCAGACAAGGGAAGAACGGCAAGAGCACGATTCGACATCAAAGTGGAACCTTTGGGAGCAGCTGCAGAAATGCTTGATCCACATTTATCCAGGCAAGACTTCAAGCTCGAACTGTCAACCATTTTTCTAATGACTCCATCGGGATGCTGTACGGAGCCCAGCTGCAGCATGCAGATGTCCGTGCTGTCACTTTTGCAAACCTCATACATCGCATGCTGTGACGCCAGAGCTTGCAGGGATCTGGCCACTTCGACTGGCCAATTCTTTAGACCGTCTGACACACTTAAAAAGAATGTCAGAAAATCCATTTTCTGAGCATCCTTGCCAACTCCATCTTTCTTTCCCTCGATGAAGTATAACAGATATTCCAACCCCCGCCGAGCATCCGTCGGAACCCTCGGGTCCGCAGATAGCTTTTGGAATAAAATAGCCAACATATTTGCGGGCATAGCTGCCCGCGACACCACATCTTGTAGCGTCCCATCATCCAAACTCACCCCGCCATTTCGCCCATCAAGGCCTTCGCGGAGTGTTTCAGGTAAAAAATCCCATTTCGTAGCCGCCATAACAAAAAACGACTCGAAAAGCAAAGCAAGGTCTTCTTTTCCTTACCAGCTCGCGTCCATGTTCTAGATATATTGCCTAGGTCAAGTTGCGCCCCTTATGCGCTTTATATCGGAGGATTACTCGCTTTGCTCTGTAACTTGCGCGCTGAAATCGCGCTGAGCTTGGGATAAAAATACGATCACGATAATAATAAATATCCGGGTTTCTTCAATAGCACCTGAGTTTCCACGGACCACACGTCAAGACAAACAAACTGTTGTGACGAGGAACATTGCTTACCTGAGTTTCCACGGACCACACGTCAAGACAAACAAACTGTTGTGACGTAGGTCAACTCAAGCAAGCACACTCATTCGCTATCTTACAGGTATCCAATCATCGTTCTCTCACAAAACCCAATCAGAATTCGAACTCGAATCGTCATGAATCTTCAAACTACTTTACACTTCACTTTGCATAATAATATTTGACTACTCCAAATATTCCAATATTCGACTACTCCAAATATTCAATTGACAGCTTCCTTCTGTAACGTTCTATTCCAAAAATCAATATGTCCTACGGATTTTCCTAGGTCCTGTCAAAACCTAGTAGACAATATTGATTCTCACCACAGACAGTTATCCTTTTCCTGAGGATAACGTAACATCGCAACGGGGTAGAACACGGTACATATCACTTGAAATACATACTCATGTCCTGCTACGGTGATTAAGTTTGTCGCGGGTATGAGCGCTCCGCCTATCTGCTCTGATATCGAAATTCTCCCACAACACCCCTCCTCAGTTGAGACCGCCCGGTCTTAACTGGCAATGTCACCAATTGATCCATTCTGGGACCAATAACATACGATCATTTTACTCTGAAAAACCATTAGATGTTCACTTGAACTGATTCCCGATTTCCCATCATGCATATAATACTCCATAACTGGATCCAACCATCAGATAAATTCATGACTTCATTCTGACAACGAGATCGATAAGTGCTTTCTCTTTAAAGCATCCAGTTCTAACCTATTTGAATTAGCATTAGGAATTTGTCAACAGCCTGGCCAAGGCCATATCATCCCATTGAGAGTAGTGCCTGCAAAAAACACGACCTCTTCATCCAAATAACACACATCAATCAGATCTATCCTGAGATTCTGATATCAACTTGCAACATTTCATTCCATTTCTTCAGGAACAAAAATAAAATCCAGTATAACCAATCAAATTCATCATGAACTTAATCAATTAAATTACTTACAACACCACTTCGGAGAGGTTCAAGAGCTCTGCCTGGAGACCCTTGAAAACATCCTCTTGAAGTACCTTGGTGAAAATGTCAGCATGATTCTGAGTCGATCCGACATGGACAAACTTTACCAATAAATCAGCGACCTGCTCTCGGAGCCATGACAATCGATAACCCATATAATGTGAACCCTTGTGATTCTTGTCATTCTGAACTCCATCCATTGACGCTCTGTTGTCTGTCATAATAGTTGACGCACCAGTCTTTAACAATCCCAATTCTTTGAGAAAAAAACGGATACCCAAGATATGACGCACAGCGTGGACAGCTGCCATCAACTCTGAATCTCGGGTAGACAACGCAACAGAGGTCTCCAACTTCGATTTCCAAGCTATCGGATTAGCTCCAAATCGCAACACATAACCAAAATAACTCCTTTTGGTCAAAGGATCATTCGCAAAACTAGCATCAACCATACCAGTCAGATCCAAGCCGTCTGGACTCCTCCTATAAGTCAGCACACAGCTTTCCTCAGTATCAACAAGATACCATGCCAGTCGAACACAATGGTCTATCACTGCTTCGGTCTGTTTACTACCAGTAAACCTGGCCACAATCGCCGCAGCATGAGCTGCATCTGGACGAATTCCCAAAATGATGTAAGCAGCAAGACCCAATATTCTTCTGCTATCAAAAACATCATACGGGACAATAGAGTTCCCGGGCATGGACGGTTCATAAATGCTCGAATTGTCCAACGCCATTGGAGTTCTGACACCACAGTCATTCACTCCATCTTTTCCTTCTTTAGGAAACTCACTATAGACTTTATCGATAACTCGCTTTTCTCTTCTGGCAAACTTTGCCTTTCTGCGAGCTCTGGAACCCATACTTTCCAACAGCGCCTTGAGCTTTTTGAAAAGTTTCGGCATTCTGAATGTCATAGTTCCAGCCTTTCGATCAATCTTAAGCAACATACTCAAATACTCATGCTCATCTCCATCGGTACACTCCGGTGACACCGCAAATCGACTTGCATAGGCATCTGAAAATTCACGCCTGATCCTCTGCCCGTCGTCATCCTTCGTCGCTATCATAAGCGAATCATCGACATGACAACAAAGAACTGCAAATCCTTTACCTTCTTTCTTAAAGAACACACAGGGATCAATCTCTGACATGGTCCAACCTGCTCCATATAAACCATCCTTATCAGGCTTGGTTTCACTGCCAATCATGAAATCACGAAACATCCTGTAGAAAAGTTTGCAACTCAACTGGCATCCATACAGAGCCCTCCGCACACGAAAATACTTGGCTGGACGACCATTGGGACTCACCGGAACCAATTCAGGAGAATCCACCAAAATCTCATTCAAATAATCTGGAATTCGAACATAAACAGGATCAGCATCCTCAGGATACACTGCATGCAAATACCCTCCAGCTTGATCTCTTGTCTCCATACTCATATCCAACTGAAGACACATACTGCACATGATTTTGACCGCATCAGGATTGACAGTGGGTGAAATCTTGCTATCTTTCTCATACCAATACTTATCTAAAGTTTGGCAAGCAACTAATCTCGCTTTCTTCCTGGTGTCAGTACCATCAGCCGCTTGCTTCTGGTTCAGGACCCACATTAGTGTCACAACCTTCGCCCCTGGTGGCAAACTATCTAGAGCTTCCAGACAGGGAAAATCAACAAGGATTCTCTTCCACTCAGCTACCACAGGATCTTTCCAACCATTAGTGTCGAAATTCTTCATCACATCTTTGATCTTGATAACTTTTGTGGCATACACATGAAACAAATCTTTGAAGGCCTCAGAATGCTTAAATGCATCATCATTTCGAGGATCTAGTACTGCATTCATCGCTGCTCTAGACAACTCATCAATCTGACTTTTGAAAGGCCTTCCTTCTTTATCTCTCAAATGATTCTCAATATCAACCAACACCTGACAAACCTTGGCTGACACCCGGGAAACCATCTCAGCAACTGGTATCGAGCTGGACACGTGATGTAGTCCACTGATCCCCAGACCTCTCATGATGTCTTTCTCTTCCCAGGTAAGGTTGTCGTCCTCGACCACCTCATCTTGAACCTCACCCACCTCAGCTGCACTATTGGCTTCCCTTGCCTCAGCCGCCTTCTTGTCTTCTCTCGCCTTCTTGGGTAGGTGTTTGTCTTTTCTGCCTTCCTCGGCAAATTTGACACTTCTACCAACCTTGCCCTCTTTGGCAATTTTGATATCATTCACTAACTTCTTGAGGTTCAACTTCAATTCAGTGTTGGCATCTTTGAGATCACCCATTTCAACTCCAAGCTTCTCGATCAACTCTTTATACAAAGGACACCCCTCCTCAGCTGATGCCTCTCCTCCGACACTCTTAGGATCGATAACACCTTTGGAGGGTTCACTCCCCGTGGAGGAAACACGATTCACTTTTGCGCCAAGCACTTCATCCATGACTGTGCCTGTCTCCATAACTTCAGAGATCGCTCTCACCGCTTCTTTCGCAGGACTCGAAACCAACATCGCCTTGAGCAATGGATTACCTCGAACCACATCAACTGAGGTATGTTTTCCGAGCACCACTTGTCCTCTGCAGAAAGCATATATCAAATCAGCCTTAGTGCCACCCGACAACTGCATGTCAGCAATGGTTTTAGACTTCTTATACTTCTCATACCGATGCCAGGTCTGAGAATTCTTTGCCTTAGGATTAGCAACCTGAAACTTAATTTTGTTGCTACCATCCTTCCAAAACCATTCAAACCATCGCTTTTGACCACCATTGAGCTCCAACCTCTTCTGAACTCCTGTCTGATTCAGACCCGTTCTAGGATCTTCAAGACTGACCCCATCATCCATATCAAATAGTTTCATAGGGGGTTCTCCACTGAAGAAATTTGCTTGACATTCATGATCTGGAATGCCATCATCTTTGTGTTCTTGTAGTTGACCCTCAACCTTGCCTTCTTCACCATCGGGCTGACTACCAACAAAAAGATCTTCGTCTTTACGTTCATCGGAGTCGTCTTTCGACTCTGCCTCCGGCATCACTTCTTCTGGAACCAAATAGCTGTCAAGCTCATTACTATCCAGATTCATAAATGACTCAACCAACATAGGTTGACCATCGGAGCTTGAGAAACCGATCACATAATCATTCCAATCAGCTTGATTCCTCTCTGGATCATACGCTTGCAATAAGCCAATCACATTCTGACCCATCAGCTCGCCACCATCAGCCGGCACCATGGGCCCTGCTAATTGCAATTCATTTCTCACACACAACTGTGCTGGTCTAAGCATCATATTCTTGATGACCTTCACGTTGTATCTGATTTGGTATCTCTGCCTTGGGACATTCCACACCAACCAACCTTTAGACTGCCAGGGAATCCCCATCCACAAGGCCAACTCTCCTTGCCTCTCATAACTATTATTCTTTTTGTCATTCTTAAGAACAAGAGCTTGCCCAAAAGCACAGATAAGGATTGTCAAATCAGTGAAACGACCCGACCACACCACATGAGGCATTCTGTGCCAACTTCCTTTTACATGCGGTGATCTCGGACTTTGCATATACCTCCTCGAGATAATAAAAATAGCATGAAGAAAAGATCTGTCCCAGACCAATTCATTCAAAAATGAACACTGCAACTGAACCGACGTCAACGACATGACTCGACTCATTCCACCTTCAATACGACCATTCTGGCTACTCTGTCCAGTTGCGTTTGTAAATAAAACGACAGATCGCATGAAACACCATCTACCAACTTTCCTCAGAAACATCTTCAACTCGTTGGTACTGAACCATATGGGATCACAATCAGCATACAAGACACGCAACTGCACACCTCTTTTCTCTGTTCTCACATAGTTCCACAAGAAATCCAAAGCTTCAGTGATATGCGTATGGTCTTTCAACGCAACACCGACCAGAACTTCAGAAATCGATTCTTCGAACAAGACGCCTACTCTGTTCTTATCATGACTTTCTCGCAAAGTCATAGCTGTGAAATCCATACTCCACATTTCACCCATGACATAGGCTGGCCTGTCCACCGATTCGGCCCTACCTCTAGGTTGCCTCCGTCTTCTTCTGGATAAACAATATGGGCACACATCAGCATAACCTTTGACTGCAGTCGGATTACCAAAACAAGCTTCACAAAGCTTTCTAGTGACCTCGTCTGAAGGATGACCATGCGCCAAATGAAATGCCTTAGGATCTCTTAAGATAGGAAACCTTCCTGGGACACTCCCATCTGCTAATCTTTGAACTCCTGGATCAAACCTTTCGTTCATCTGTTCCTTCGTAGTTGTGAACATATCATCAGCCCCCCCCCCCTTCGAAGAAGCAGACTGAACACCATCCTCATCATCCCTGAGGTAACGGATATCTTCTCTGACACCATTTGCATCGATCACCATCCTTTCGCCGGAGCCATCCACTTCAAAATCATAGTCAGTGTTGTTATATACTTTGATTTTTTCTTCCAACGGGTTATTCCAATTGACACCATCAGCATACTCCATAGAGACTTTAATACCCTGAGGTTTCTCATCGGGGACAGCAGCATTGTTGTCTACTCGATGAACTCTTGCCTTTAACACTCGACTCATACCACTATATGCATGTGTAGCTTCTGCAATTTCCCTCGCTGCAATTGATGCTGTACTTGAACGCATCATTGCCCTAAGAATCGGTGAAAACTTTTTCAACAACCTGACTGCCGGCATCTTTGGAATAGTAACTTGCCCACGGCAGAAAGCATAAATCAAATCCTCCCTGGTTCCTGTAGCCTTCTTCATCTCACCAATATTCTTCGCATGCTTATACAAGTCATATCTTTGATAAGTTAGTGACGGTCTCTTTCCTGGCAATGGTGGTTTCTTTGGATTGACAGATTGAAACTTCACAACATTATTGTCATTTTTCCATAACCGACTAAACCATCTCTTTTCCGCAGGATTCAGCACCACCTTTTTAAAAATGCCGGTCTGATTGAGACCTTTCCTCGGATCCTCGAGACTGAAACCATCATCTTTTTCAAACAACATCAGATCTTCGTGCTGATCATCCGGATTGCCAAACAGATTTTTATCAGCATCATCAATCTGCTCCTCATCAGCTATTACTTGATCACCAACGTCATCGTTATTCTTGCCTATTTCATTACCATCATGATCATCGACTGCATCACTGACTGGATCATGACCATTGCCTTCACCACCATCAAAATCATCCGGTAGCTCTTCCCCTTGAACATAATAGCTTTCTAATTGATCATCTTCTATATTCATAATGGATACAACTTTAACTGGTTGCCCAGTGACAGAAGAAAATGCTATGACTGCTTCATTATAATCTTCACCACATCCACTCGGATTAAAGTTCTGCAATATACCCAAAACATTTTTACCCATCAAATCACTATCATCTGGAACCATTGGACCCGTTGGTTGCAACTGATTGTTTATGCACAACCGAGCTGGCCTCATCATCATATCCTTGATAACCCTTATATTATATCTGACTTGATATTTTTGCCGAGGGACATTCCATACCAACCAACCTTTTGAATTCGCTGGGATACCCATAAATAATGCCAGCTCACCTTGCCTTTTATACTGATTAGACTTCTTGTCATTTTTCAAGATTAACGCCTGACCAAAAGCACATATCAGTATAGAAATATCAAACAGCAGTCCCGACCACGCAGTATATGAGCTCTTATGCCAACTATTCCTTAGATGAATCGACTTCGAATTTTTCCGATATCTTCTTGCCAATATGAATATCGCGAGCATAAAAGATCTATCCCAAAACAACTCATTCAAAAATGAACATTGCAATTGAACTGAAGTCAATGCCATGACTTGATTCATCGAACCTTCAATGACACCATTCTGCTGACTCTGTCCTGGAACATTGGTGGATAACGCCACACCGTTGACGAAACACCATCGTCCTACTTTCCTCAAGAACATCCTCAATTCATCTGTACTGAACCATATTGGATCGCAATCTGCATACAAACATCGTAATTGAACGCCTCGCCGTTCTGTTCGCACGTAATTTTTTAACCAATCCAGCGCATCACATATAAAAGTATGGTTCTGAAGAGTCTGACCTACCAACATGTCAGTCTCATTTTCTTCAAAAAGAATACCAACTCGGTTGAGGTCCCAACTGCTCTTCAAGCACATGGCTGTAAAATCCATAGTCCATTTTTCACCTATGGCCCATGATCGACGATCTACGTGCTCATGCCTCTTCTTAGGTTGCCTCCTTCTCCTCCTAGATAAACAGTATGGGCACTGATCCGCATATCCTTTCACCACAGGGCATCCCTGACATGACTGCGCAAGCAGTTTTGTCACCTCATCAGACGGATGTCCAGCCGCCTCATGGAATGCCTTAGGATCCTTTAATATTGGAAACCTACCAACGATTTCACCATTAGGCCCCCTAACCTTGCCTTGCTCTCGTATATATTCATCTTGAGACTTCAAAGTTTCTTTCCTTTGCTGTGTTCCATACTCCTCTTCACAGGACGTCTCAAAATAAAATGCCTCTTCTGTTTCATCAGGGAAAGGGTTTTGATCATTAGCAAAACCAGGTAACCCCAAGAAATGAGCACATACAGAACATAATTCTCCTTCCTGAATCTCAACACTACAGCGTTGGCAAAAACACTGCATCTTTCCATCAGGATAGCTGTTAGCCTCTATCCAACCTTGCCTTGTGAAGGTAACATCTGCTTCGGATGGTATATAGTCCTCAGCAGCTGGCATCGAGACCGCACAAGCTCGACACATACCAACATTGAAATCTTCCACTTCATACCAGTGGCATACGCCACAGACAGCATTTCCGAACTGCCCCTCTTCCCCTCCGCTTCCAACGGAATCATAGAAATAATTATAACCTTCGTCGTCTATAACGACATCACTCCCATGACTATCACCAACACTACCTTGAGGTTCAGTAGTTTGGTACTCCACACCTTCAGTGCCGAGATTTATCTTGCCTTCTTCATACACCCAACTTGGTAAACCTTGGTTACACCAACCATCTTCCATGGGGCATGCACATGAGATCTTTCCTACAAACGAACTCACATCTTGCTTACAGTCCGGACAAAGGACTGATTCTCCAATAGCCTTACCTATGGCTTCGTCTCTTCTGGCGTTTCTTAAAACACCAACAAACAAATCACCATCCTCCACTCCAACAGTAGAGTGCCTGCTTGCGAACAGGTCTTCTTGCCCATCTATCACTTGCTGTTCTTGCACTGATAAATAATCATCCTCTGGCCAAGTAAGTTCTTCAACAACTAAACTTGATTCAACATCAAAAGAACCCGATCTTTCTTCATCTGCTTGAATATAACCACCATTTCGATACCTGAGACTGCTATCACCAGCTATATATCTCTCCTGAGTATCTAAATCGACGTCTCCTTCAGACCAAGTAGAGGGGGATATACCACTACTTTCATAATCGATTCTTTCATAACCTTGTTCCACATCGTTGCCTATCCTTGACACACGCTTGGAATTTAATTTCCTCACCGGCTCAAAAACCGGTTCTGACACCATCTTCCACAATTGACCTTCAGCAAGACCGAACCGTAGATTGCCATCCTTGCCTAGATACACTCCAACTTGAAGCGACCAACAACCATCCTCTTCTTTAGTAAGTTCAACAGCGAACTTATTTGGGAATACTAAGAAGCTTTTTTCCAACCTTTTATTGAGATATGCCCTGAAACCTCCTCTGCATTTTTCTGGTAATGATAACAACCAATCTTGCGCACCATTCACCATTTGTATAAGCAGTTCCAAATCATCAGCGAAGATTTCTTCATTTTCTGGGTCATCCCATGCGAACCTGAGAACACCATCAACTTTAACGACAGTGCCATCTGCAGTCACCACCCTACATTTTGACTCATGCATTACTATATCTTTGCATGCAAGTCCTTTTGTTGGGCCTAAATTTACCGCCGCGCACGAATCAACAAGCATCTTTATCACTGCCAGCCTTTCCATATGTCCAACCTTATAAGCTTTACGAGATTTGAACATAGATGTTGACCCACTGCTAGCGCAGCTTTTTCAATTGCCTTGAGGACTCCCTCGCCCTCTCGGAGCTCCACGACCCATCATCGTGTTTCTTAAGGGAGGAAGACGCTGTTGACCACTCATATAACCTGGAGGATTAAACAATCCATTGCCTTGAGGATGCCCCGTCCAACCATACATAGGGCTTCTCGGATCTGTCCTTGCTTGCTGCATCTGATTTTGCATAAGTGCCATCTGATTTTGCATCTCTGCCATTTGCTTCAAAAGACTCGTGTCCGATCTGGCTGCGTTCACTTTCACATGATCGCCACCGTCCTCATTGTCGTCCTCAACATCAAAATCAGAATTACTGTGCATGCTCGGTACGTGCCCACTGACGCTAGACCTTGTGTCTAAGAATGACTGGTAATCCGATGAACCTGTTATTTCTTCAATCCTATCTGTGAGACCAGCATTCTTGATTTCAGCATTTCGAAGCTGCTGTTTCAACTGGTTAACCTTGCTATCACTATCCTTCTTGCCATTCCCATCGATATGTCCCGTCGATGAATTCTTGCCTGATGGTTTGTTCCAATCTAAACGCCCATCGTCATCAATACTATTTCGGATCAACTCCACTGCTCCCTTGGGCAGATTCTTTTCTAATACAAGATCAGCCGCATTTGTATCCGTAAAACATCGAGTAAACAAACATGGTGTCTGTCCACAGTCATAGTAAACGTAACCATTCGTTTGCTGCCTTCTGCAGGGACAGGTCCCATTCACCTCATGGATGAGACAACCATGATCGCACAATTTGTATTTACCTTTCCCCTCGATCCATTTCTCGCAAGTAGGCTTGAAAGACGTGCACCAACGTTCCACCATATACCCCTTTATGGACATGTCGTTGCCATCATCTTTCTGGGTCTGGAACAATACCTTGTTACCGTCCCCACTACTACCATTATTGCCTGCATGACCACCGCCATGCTTCTGATTATTACCTGCCTGACCACCGCCATGCTTCTGAACCTTTCTATCCTTCCGATTATTCTGGCTTTTATCATCGTTATCCTGGCTTCCCTTACCACCATTCTTCCCTGCTTTCTTTTTAGAATGCACAGTGGTATGAGGAATTCCCGATGTCACAAGCGCAGTATTTATCAAATCTGTTTCCGTCCAGGAATTTGGATTGCTCTTCCTCCAAGTATCCGTGTACAGAGACTGTCTCTTATACACATCTCCGAGCCCACGAGACTCCTGAGCATCTCG
>OJEE01000067.1_pt1 | contig 22416 bp, 25 predicted proteins | sample 1593231 | NCBI WGS metagenome assembly OJEE01 (sample SAMN05416702, study PRJEB24817) | seawater metagenome | isolation source: Sea water | place: Canada:Atlantic | collected 2013-07 | reverse complement strand
GAGATGCTCAGGAGTCTCGTGGGCTCGGAGATGTGTATAAGAGACAGATCAAAAAAGAACGGTCAATTTCAGCTCTGTACTAGGAGAAGGTATAGGTCATCATATATATGGAGAGATTTGGGCGAATAACATAAAAAAAGTATTAAAAGATAATCAACTTTTAGAAAGGCCAATTCATATTATAAGCGCAAATATGCACAGTGTTTTAAATACTATTTATGCTACTAGTTCGTTATCAAGTATAGCAAAAGATAAAGAAGGTTTTCAATTGTATGAATTATTGAGTAATAATGACAGTAAACCGCTTCAGAAAAAAGTAAAAGAATATGCTTCTGAAAATGGATTGATATATATAAAAGACACGTCTGGAACAAATATTAATGTTCAGGTGATAGATACCGAAAAAATAGATAGTAGTAAAATACAAATTAAAAAAGGAGATTTAAAAGATAAAGATCCAGTAATTATTGTGATGGATTATGCTTTTGGAGAGCAAGCCTATGAAACTATGGATGAATTGTTAAAACCATATAAAGAAAAGAAAAGCTCAACTCATTTAAATGTTGAATCTATTTCTATTATGGGGAAAGCAGGTATTTTAGAGGGAGGAAAAGGAGATATTATGATTCCTTCTGCACATATTTTTGAAGGGACAGCAGATAATTATCCGTTTACAAATGAATTATCTAAAGAAGATTTAGAAGGTTATGGAGTTGCTTCTTTTGATGGTGCGATGGTAACGGTTTTAGGAACATCTCTACAAAATAAAGATCTATTGAAGTTTTTTCATGATTCAACATGGAATGTTATCGGATTAGAAATGGAAGGAGCGCACTATCAAAAAGCCATTCAGGCAGCATCTAAGATTCGAGGAAATATATCAGAAGACGTAAAAGTACGGTATGCTTATTATGCATCTGACAATCCATTAGAGACAGGAGCTACTTTAGCGTCAGGTGGACTAGGAATGTCTGGAGTAACTCCAACATACGCCATTACACATAAAATACTTGAGCAAATTTTTAACAGTTAAAAGTATATTTTACAATAAAATTAATAAAAATGTCAAAAAATCAAAACAACAAACATCAAACATTTAAAAAAAAATTAAAAATGAATTTAATTTACGTCAATGCAGAAAATGAATTTATTAGAAAATTAACAAATGTATCTGATCCTGAAAAAAAGCGTAAAATTATTGGCAATCTATTTATTAAAATATTTGAAAGATATGCTAATAAAATTAAGAATGTTCAATTTCTTGCTCAAGGTACTCTTTATCCGGACTTAATTGAAAGTAAATCTGTTACAGGTAGTCAAACCTCAAAAATAAAATCACATCATAATGTGGGTGGCCTTCCTAAAAGAATGAAATTAAAATTAGTAGAACCTCTTAAATTTTTATTTAAAGATGAAGTTAGAAAATTAGGATTAGAACTTAATTTATCTAATGACATAATCTCAAGGCACCCATTTCCAGGCCCGGGCTTAGCAATAAGAATGCCTGGTATTATAACAAATGAAAAAATTAAAATTCTAAAAGAAGCAGATTTTTATTTTATTAAAGCTTTAAGAGATCATGGATTATACCACAAAATTTGGCAAGCTTATGCTGCTTTACTACCTGTAAAAACTGTAGGTGTTATGGGAGATAATCGAACCTATGAACATATTTGTCTGCTCAGAGCAATTACATCTGAAGATGGAATGACTGCTGATTTTTTTGATTTTCCTAAAGGTTTCATGCAATCAATTTCTAATCAAATTATTAACAATATTAGGGGAATTAATAGAGTAGTTTATGATGTTACTTCAAAACCACCAAGTACCATTGAATTAGAGTAATATTTTATTATAGAGTACAAGGTATTATGAAATATTTACATACCATGATCAGAATCTCAAACGTAGAAAAATCATTAAATTTCTACTGTAAGGGATTAGGTTTAATTGAAACTAGAAGAATGGAAAATGAGCAAGGTAGGTTTACCTTAATTTTCTTAGCAGCGCCTGGTGACGAAAAAGCTGAATTAGAACTAACTTACAACTGGGATGGCGACAAGTTAGGTGATGGATCTCGTAATTTTGGTCATTTGGCATACCGTGTTGAAAATATTTATCAAACATGTGAGAGGCTTAAAGATATGGGTTATACAATTAATAGACCTCCTAGAGATGGTCATATGGCATTTGTGAGATCTCCTGACAATATTTCTATAGAAATCTTACAAGATGGTAATTTAGAAATTAAAGAACCTTGGGCATCAATGAAAAATGAGGGTGTTTGGTAAAAAATGAATAACAAAATTATTAATTTTATTAAAAAAAAAAATAAATCTAAAATTATAAGTCTTACTGCTTACTCTAAAAATATTGCATCAATAATAGATAGACACTGTGATCTTGTATTGGTAGGCGACTCCCTTGGTTCTGTACTTTATAGCTTTTCTTCTACAAAAAAAGTGACATTGGATATGATGATTGAACATTCTAAAAGTGTAAGAATGGGCGTTAAAAAAAGTTTAATGGTAGTAGACATGCCTCATAACACTTACAGAAACTCAAAAGAAGCTTTAAGTAATGCAAAAAAAATAATCTCTAAAACGAAGTGCGATGCTATTAAGCTAGAAGGGGGTAAAAAAGTTGTTCAAATAATTAAAACTTTAATTAAGAATAAAATTCCAGTAATGGGACATCTTGGTGTTCTTCCACAATCTGCAAAAAATTTTAAATTTAAAGGAAAAGAAATAGCAGAAAGAAAAATTATTTTAAGAGATTCTAAACTTTTAGAAGATGCTGGTGTATTTTCAATTGTTTTAGAGTGTGTTGAAAGCTCATTGGCAAAAGAAATCACAAAAACTGTTAAAGTTCCTACAATTGGTATTGGAGCATCAGTACACTGTGATGGGCAAGTTTTAGTTACCGATGATCTAATAGGACTAAATAAGATTAATGCTAGATTTGTTAAAAGGTATTCAAATATTGAAAAGCAGATAAATGATGCTGCACTAAAGTTTAAGAAAGATGTGGTTACAAGTAAGTTTCCTACTAAGAAACATTCATACTAAATTAAAAATATTGTTTAAATGTTTCGTTAATTGACAAAACACCATAATCATTTAATCCACCAATTATTAATTGTAGTGCCACAATTAAAATAAATCCTAATCCTACATAGGCTATCCATAAGTGTTTTTGAATATAATTTGCTAAATAAGTAGCTAATGCCCCTGTTAATACTACTGACAAAACAAGACCAAATATCATGTAACCAAAATAACCTTTTGCAGCACCAACTACCCCAATAACGTTATCAAAGCTTATTGTAATATCTGCAAATAAAACTTTATAAATACTTTTTACAAATGAAGGCTCTGTTGATTTTTTTACTGGTGATTTAATCTTATTTTTCATTTCAACTAAATCTTTTCTTAAATCATTAACAATCCAAATTAGAAGTAGTCCACCTAAAATTTTAATATAATAAAATTCAAATAGGTAAGTAGCAAAAAGAGCAAAAATAATTTTAAAAACTAAAGCTCCAGCAACACCCCAGAGAATTATTTGCTTTCTATTCTTTGGTACAAAGTTAGCAGCAATTAATCCAATAATAATAGCGTTATCAGCAGCTAAGATGATATCTATAAAGATGATTTGGGTTAAAATTATGAATTCTTCGATCAAGATTTTTTTATAATATAAAATAAATATTATAATTCAAGAAAAAGTATTTAATAAATAAAAAAAGGCGACCATGTTAATGATCGCCTTCAATAGTATTAGTCTAAATTATTTTTGAGACCAAGTTGGCATCGGGTACTGCAATTTGCATGCAGCTAGCTCAAATGGATAAACTGTACAGTATTTTCCATCTTGTACTTGCATCAAAATACCTCTTGTTTTTTCATTTTGACCATCAGCACCAAATTTAATACCTCTATATGGAACAATAAGAGAGTCAGATGACATATCTAAATTTACTAATGCTTGTCTAATTTTTTCTGGGTCAGTCGATCCAGCATTATTAATTGCATTAGCTAATGCCATAAAACCAGTAAATGCTCTAGCAGGTACATCTGATAAATCTCTTCCACCAGAATGTTTCTTAAATAGTTCATTTACAGTTCCAATCATTGGAATTGTAGTTGCTAAGTCAGTATTGAAAGGAGATCTTGTAATTACTCCTTCAGCTTTGCTTCCCATAGTAGCTATAAATTTTGGATCAGTATAGCCAGCATTTTGTGCAACTAAAAGTTTAGGATTATAATCAAGTTCTTTGGCTGTGTTTAAAAATAAATAAGCATCAGCTGTGTAAGATGATGGCAATAAAACATCTGGGTTTTTTGCTTTTAATCTCTGCACTTCAGAACTTAAAGAAGTTGTTTTTGCTTTATAGCTAATTTTTTCAACAACTTTATAACCTTTGTCTTTAGCCATTTTGTTTTGTGTTCCACCACTATCAGCTCCCCAAAGAGTATCTTCATGAATAATTCCAAGTGTCTTTAGCTTGTTATTATTTTTAGTGTTGAAATCATCCATAAATTCAAACATCAATTGAGTAAACTCACCATCATGTGGTGTTACTCTAAAGAAATATTTAAACCCTCTTGTAGTTAATTTTGGTGAAGTAGATTCACCATTAACCCAAGGTATACCAGCTCTTTCAGATACTTGACTTGCTGCACCTGTTACAGATGAGTAGTAAGCACCAAACATTGCATGAACTTTATCAGAGTTTAACATTTTCTCTGTTTCACCAACTCCAATATCTGGTTTTCCACCATGATCACCAACAACAATTGAAATTTTTCCACCACCTAAACCTTTTAGGCCCGCATCTTTTGCTAAAGGCATACCAGGTATATTGTGGCTGTTATTTATAATATCCAAAGCAGTTTGAACTGCTGCTACGGCATCTTTTCCAACCTGAGCAACGGGCCCAGTTAATGGATAAAGTACTCCAATTTTAACATTTTCTGCAGCACTAATTGTAGGTGCACAAACTAATGATAAAAAAGTAAATACTGAAAGTATTAATTTTTTCATTTATTTTCCTTCATATTTGTTTTTTTTAAAAATATAACCTAATACTATATGTTATAGCAATTCAATGACTTACTTTTCAATATACAGTACTAAAACAAAATTTTTAAAATAAATGACAACTGAAATTATCTTACAAGCAGTAGTGACTGGATTAATGATGGGTTTAATTTATGCATTAATTGCTGCTGGATTAAGCTTAATTTTTGGATTAATGGATATTGTGAATTTTGCTCATGGGGAGCATTTAATGCTGTCAATGTTTTCATCTTTTTGGCTATGGTCTTTATTTGGATTAGATCCAATTTTTTCAATCCCAATTACAATTTTATTAATGGCTTTTTGTGGAGTCTTGACCCATTATTTTTTGATTAGATACATACTAAAAGCTAAAATGTTAATTCAGATTTGTGCAACATTTGGATTGTCAATATTCATTAGATCGATTGCTCAGTTTTTATGGACACCTGACTTTAGAAATATTGATAAACCATTATTAGAAGGAAGATTAGAAATTTCAGGTATATTTATTGGACAGCCTCAACTGATCGCTAGTTTGGTTTGTTTAGTTGCTTTTATTCTTCTTTATTTATTCGTAACAAAAACTGAAACTGGTTTAGCTTTGCAGGCAACAGCACAAGATAGGCATGCAGCTGAAATTTTAGGCATACCATCTGATAAAATGTTTGCTATCGGTTGGGCAATAGGTCTTGGTTGTGTAGGTGTAGCTGGGGGAATGATGGCAAATTACTTTTTTATTTTCACTGACGTTGGAATAAATTTTGCTCTATTTGCATTTGTTGCTGTGGCATTAGGAGGCTTTGGAAGTATTATTGGTTGTTTGTATGCAGGAATTATTATTGGATTAGTTGAGTCATTAGGTGGTTTGCTTATAGATCCATCATTTAAACTTTTATATGTTTTTGCAATTTATCTATTAGTTGTAATTTTTAGGCCACAAGGTTTGTTTGGAAGGTATTAATTATGGATAAATTATTAATAGCTAAATCTGAACCTCTCTGGAATACAGATAAAAGAATTATATCTTTAATCGGCAGTCTAATTGTATTGTTATTTGCTTTACCTCATTTCGGACTGAATTCTTTCTACCTTCATTTGATGATAATGATTTTTATGCATGCGGTTATGGCTCAGTCATGGAATGTAATTGCGGGTTTTTCAGGACAAATCAGTTTAGGCCATGGCGCTTTTTTTGGAATTGGAGCGTATGCAACATCATTTCTGTACGTCCAGTATGGTATATCTCCATGGATAAGTATTTTTATTGGAATGATCCTTTCGGGAATTGCTGCAGTTTTAATTGGCATCCCAATGTTAAGACTTAGTGGACATTATTTTGCAATTGCCACTTTATTAATAGGAATTAGCTTTCAAATTATATTTCAAAGATGGGAGTGGGTAGGTGCAGCATCAGGAGTATGGGTTCCCATGACCTCAGGAGACTCTTGGTTCGCCCTTCAATTTCATAGCAGTAAAATGCCCTACTATTATATTTTTTTAGTATTTTTTATAATTACATTTTTTTTAGTTTGGCTCTTAAGTAGATCAAAATTAGGATACAGATTAAGAGCCGTAAGAGATGATCCACAGGCAGCATTAAGTTTGTGTATTAATGTTTCTAATTATAAAATCATAGCCTATGTAATCTCCGCAATGATAATGGCACCAATGGGAAGTTTATTTGCTCAGTACATACTTATTATTGATCCAGATAGAGTGTTTAATATAGAAATTTCAATTATTGTTTTATTGATCACAGTCCTTGGTGGAATTGGAAATGTTTGGGGGCCTATTGTGGGTGCAGCTATTCTTATTCCAATTTCAGAATATTCTAGAATTTATTTAGGTGGAACAGGAGGAGCTGTAGATTTAATTCTCTATGGGTTAATACTAATGCTAATTTGCATTTTTAGACCAGATGGGCTTATATCTTTTTTTCCAAAAAATGTTTTAGAAAGAAAAAAACAAAGATGAAAATTTTATCTGTAGAAAATTTAAGTAGATCTTTTGGAGGTATAAAAGCCAATAATGATATTTCTTTTGAGGTTGAGGAAGGTACAATTTTGGGAGTAATAGGACCCAATGGTGCAGGCAAATCTACTTTGTTTGATTTAATTACTGGCTATACAAAAACTGATAATGGTAAAGTTAGTTTCTTTAATAAAGATATATCAGGTTTAAGTCCTGACAAAATTAGCAGTCTAGGTATTGGAAGAACTTTTCAAAAATTAAAACCTTTTGCAGATCAAACATTATTAGAAAATGTAATGATTGGCTCATTTGTGAAAGAAGACAATATTAAAAAGGCAAGGGATAAAGCTTTAGAAATAATAGATTTTGTTGATCTTATAGAAAAGAGACATCATTTTGCCAAAGAGCTTTCAACAGGTCAAAGAAAAAGATTAGAAATGGCAAGAGCAATGGCAATTGAACCAAAACTATTATTAATGGATGAAGTTACAGGAGGCGTTGATCAAAAAACTATCCCAGGTTTAGTTGAGTTAATTAAAAAACTTAAAAAATCTGGTGTAACAATAATTACCATTGAACATAATATTAATATTATAATGGAAATTTCTGACAATATTCTAGCACTAGATCAGGGTAAAAGAATTGCATATGGCACACCAAAAGAAATTCAACAAAATGAAGAAGTAATAGACTCATATTTAGGAACTGTTGATGCTACTTGATATAAAAAATATTGATGTTTTATATGATGATTTTCAAGTTATTTGGGATGTATCAATAAATGTAGATAATGGAGAAATGGTTGCTCTTTTAGGACCTAATGGATCTGGTAAAAGTACAATTTTAAATACAATTAGTAATCTAGTTAGTCATAAGAATGGAAGTATACATTTTAAAAATAATCTAATTTCTGAAATCCCAACCTTCAAAAGAACTGAATTAGGAATTTCCCATGTTCTTGAGAGACGAAGAGTATTTCCACATCTTACTGTTATGCAAAACCTTATTCTTGGTGCTTGGCATCCTAAAGCAAAAGAAGAATTAAGTAGTTCTTTATCTAAAGTTTATAAGATTTTTCCAAAACTAGAATCTAGATCAAGCCAGTTAGCTCACACTATGTCTGGTGGTGAACAACAAATGCTTGCTATAGCAAGAGGCTTGATGGGACTTCCAAAACTTTTGATGGTAGATGAACCATTTTTAGGATTATCACCTCTAGTAGTAAAAGATTTAATAAAAATATTTAAAAATGTGGTTAGTGAAGGAATATCAATTCTTTTTGTTGAACAAAATGTAAGATTGGCACTAAGCATGGCTGATAGGGGCTATGTTCTTGAGAGTGGAAGATTAGTTATTAGTGGTAAATCTAATGAATTAATTAATAACGAAAAAGTTAAGAAGGTTTTTTTAGGAAGCTAGTTATAAAGCTGCCAAATCATTATTTAATTTATCTGTAATAAGCATTTTTCCTGGAGCATGCGTTATACAAAAGTCAGGTTTTGAATCTTGTAAAACAGATTGAGGCGTTACTCCACATGCCCAAAACACAGGAATTTCATTATTCTTAAATGCCTTAGGAGGATCGCCATATTCAGGATTCATTATATCTTTTATTCCAATTTCTGATGGATCACCTAAATGAATAGGAGCACCATGAACTGCTGGGAACCTAGAGCTAATTTGAATTGATCTAATAGCATCTTTTGAATTTAAAGGTCTCATAGAAACAACCAATTTTCCTGAGAACTGACCTGCTGGCTCGCAATCTATCGATGTTCGATACATTGGAACAATAGTATCATTTTCAATATGCTGGATAGGTATTCCTGCCTCAATTAATGGTAGCTCAAAAGACATAGAACATCCCAAAACAAATGTCGTTAAATCCTCATTCCAATATTTTTTGATGTCATATGGTTCATCAATAATTTTTCCTTTTTCCCATATTCTATATTGAGGAACATCAGTCCTAATATCAATATCCCCTAAATCTTTTAATGACGGATCTCCTTTTGTACCAAAACCTATTAGAGGACATGGTTTAGGATTTTTTTGACAAAATGACGCAAAATCCATTGCATATTTGCTGGGCAATATACAAAGATTACCCTGTACATATTTATTAGCAGTTCCTGCCGTTTGATCTCTGTACTCATTTTTTCTAATAATTTTTCTAGCTTCAATTGGATTTTGAATATCGAGCATAAATTTAATATTTAGATTTTTTAGTTCCTTCAATTATTTCTTTTAGTTCGTCAAATTCCTCACAGTTACAAGTTTTTAAAATTTCTAATCTTTCTTTAGCCATATCCATTCTATTAGTGGCTACATAAAGTTCACCAAGGTACTCATTTATTCCATTATGATTGGGCTCAATTTGTAAGCCTTGTAAGTAAAATTTTTCACCTCCTTCATAATCTCCAAGTTTTCTGGTAGTAAAACCCAAATAATTTAAAGTATCTGCCTGTAATGGTTTTTTATCATTAGATTTTAAAAGAAGCTTTTGTGCTTTTGCATATCTTTTTTCTGCTTTTTTAGTTTTACCTTTTTCTTCATATTTCTTGGCAGCTATAATTAAATTTTTTGCTTTTGTGTAGTCTGACACTTTAGGAGTAGAATCATTATCACTGCTACTCCCTGCAGAAAATGAATTATTAGTAAGTGCTATTATTATTAGTAAAGTATAAATAAGTTTTTTCATATTTTAATTAAATTTATCCATTTTATTTAAAGGTTTTAGTTCTAACCCATTATCAATCAAATTATCCCTGATAGATTTAGCAGTTGCCAATGAGCTTTCATTATCACCATGTATACAAACCGAGTCAATTTCACAAGGTATCTGTTTACCACTGAGACAATTTATTGCCTGATTTTTAACCATATTTAATACATGTTTCTTTGCAATATCTGGATCAGTGATTAAAGCATTCGGCTTTTTTCTAGAGATTAAATTGCCATCATCTTCATAATTTCTATCTGCAAATATTTCACAAGCTATTCTCATACTATTTTTCTTCGCAGCAACTTCCATTTGTGAACCAGTTGGGACAAGGTAGATAATATCTTTATTAATTTCTTTAATAGCTACCGCTAACGTTGTAGCTAATTCTAAGTCTTCACAAGCCATATTATTAAGTGCCCCATGCGGTTTAATATGGGTTATGTTTTCATTATGTTTTTGAGCAATCTTTTGTAATATTTCATATTGCTCAAAAATTAGTTTTTTTATTTCTAAAGAATTTAAATTCATTCTTTTTCTTCCAAAGTTTTCAGGATCATTAAAAGAAGGATGAGCACCCAAACTAACACCATTTTTTTTTGAAATTTGAATAACCATATCCATTGTTTGTTCATCTCCTGCATGGTAGCCACATGCAATGTTGGCAGAATTTACAATATTAAGTAATTCCGGATCATTCTTGATAGAATGAAACTTAGATTTTTCTCCTAAATCACAATTGATATTAATTTCCATACTCTTTAGTCTGGAGTATAACATGGCATGGTTAAAAATATATCAAATCTTGGTGATGCAGCCGTATATTGTGATTTTGGCTCAGAAGTTAATGAAGCAATAAATGCAAGTGTCATAGATTATTTTCATCATATATCAAAATTAATAAAAGATAAAAAAATTGAAGGAATAACTAACTTAACACCCTCTTATAATAAATTAATCATTAGTTTTGATTTAAACATAACTAACTATAAAAAAATTAAAAATTTTATAGAAGGTTTAACTATTAATAGAGATATTAAAAACAATAATCAAAAAATTAAGATCCCAGTTTGTTGTGATGATGAATATGGATTGGATTTTTTAAGACTAATTGAAAAATTGAATATAGATAAAGATAAAATATTAGAACTGTATTTTGGCAAAGAATATTTTTGTTATATGACAGGTTTTATTGCTGGAATGCCTTTTTTAGGAGATCTTAATGAAAATATTAGATGTGATCGATTAGAAACACCAAGATTAAAAATGCCCAAAGGATCGGTAGGAATAACAGAACAATTTGCAAATATTTATACTTTTGAAAGCCCTGGTGGTTGGAATATTATTGGTAACACCCCAAAGAAAATTTTTGATGATAAAAATTTAGATCAACCAGCCCTAGTTAATCCAGGTGATAAAGTAAGTTTTTATCAAATAACAAAAGAAGAATATTTAAATTGGAATGAATAAAGCATATTTTGAAATTTTAAGAGCAGGGGTTAACACTACCATTCAAGATAAAGGTAGAAATCACTTATATCATGTTGGAATTGCAGTAAGTGGTGCAATTGACCAGAGAAATTACACATTATCAAATAGATTGGTTGATAATCAATTAAATGAGCCTGTAGTAGAGTTTGCATACCAAGGCCCTCTTTTAAAGTTAAAGAATGGAAAAATTAATTTTGCAATATCTGGAGATATTTTTTTTAAGATTATTAGAAAGAATTCAGAGGCTGAAGATGGTGAGTGTTACAAAAGTTATATTTTAGATGAAGAGGATCAAATAGATATAATATCAACTAAAAATTCTACGTATGGATATTTAGCTGTTAATGGTGGCTTTGATTTAGAAAAAACCTGGGGCAGTTATTCCATAAATACTAAAGCAAATATTGGACCAAATAATGGAAAAAAATATTCGTTAAATGACAAAATTTTTATTAAAAAAATCGATTTCAAAAACCCAATAAACAAAAAAATAAATTTTGATTATTCTACTGATAATATCATTAGAATTATTAAAGGTACAAATTTTGACTATTTTTCTAAGGATGCAATAGACAAATTTTTTAATGAAGATTTTTTAATCACAAACCTTGTTGATAGAATGGGAATAAGATTAAAAGGTCCTAAATTAGAAAATATAGAAAACACCAATATCAAATCAGAAGGTTTAGTAAGAGGAGTTATTCAAGTACCTGCTGATGGTAATCCAATAATAATGTTATCTGATCATGGAACAGTTGGAGGATATCCAAAGATTGGTGTAGTTATTACTGCTGATCTTGATTTAGTTGGGCAATTAACCCCTGGAACAAAAATAAACTTTAAGGAAGTAAGTCTTGAAGAAGCTCAGAATATATTTAAAGCATACACAGAAGATACAAATAAATATTTAAATGAATGTAATTAATAAAATTCCAGGTCCGCTGCTTATTTTTATGGGAGCTTTAAGTTTAAGTTTTGGGGGGCTTATTGTGAAAAAATTTGAAGGCTCTACAGAGTGGCAAATTCTTTTTTGGAGATCTTTATTTTTTACACTTACTGTTTTAGCCTTCTTAATAATTACCTATAAAAAGAAAACTTTAAGCTCTTTCTATAAGTCGGGATTACCAGGTTTTTTTGGTGGTATTGTATTGTCATTTGGATTTTGTGGCTATGTATATGCAATGTCAAACACATCAGTTGCTAATACTAATTTTATAATATCATTACAGATTTTATTTCTTGCAATTTTTGGTTACTTATTTTTAAAAGAAAAAATTTCAACAATCACTTTAGTTTCAATAATATTAGCAATAACAGGAGTTACTTTAATGGTTGGCAATGATTTGAGACCAGGTAATCTTTCAGGAAATTTAGCTGCATTTACAATGCCCATCACATTTGCTGTTTTAATCATGATTGTAAGAAAATTTCCCACGGTAGACATGATTCCTGCTCAATTTGTTGCTGGAGTGAGCTCTTGCTTAATAGGGTTAAGTGTATGTATTTACTATTCACATAATTTAATGGTTTCACCTAATGATATATTTTTAGGTTTCTTAGCAGGCTTTTTTCAAGTTGGTTTTGGTTTTATATTCATTACCATCGGTGCTCGTAGCACTCCTTCAGCAATGGTTGGAGTAATTATGCTATCCGAATCTGTTTTAGGGCCTGTTTGGGCTTTTCTATTTGCAGGTGAACGGGCATCATTATTTACATTAATTGGAGGTGCAATTATTCTATTTGCTGTTTTACTTCAGTTTTCATCGTTGCTTTTGTCTAATAAAAAAGAAAAAATTATTAATTGACTCTGCCATACATCTGGTAGATTATTCTTAAATACGGGAGAGACTACAGACTATCGTAGCGCCGAAGGAGCAACCACCCAGGAATCTCTCAGGCAAAAGGACCGTAACATATTAACTCTGGAAAGAGATTAAGTTCTCGCCGACGGAATAAAACTCTCAGGCAAACATACAGATGGGTACAGTGAGTTAATATGGAAAATATAAAAACAGCACTTTACAATTTACACCAAAAGCATGGAGCTAAATTTGTTCCATTTGCTGGGTATCAAATGCCAATTCAATATTCTAAAGGAATTATTGAGGAGCATAAAAGTACAAGAGAAAATGCAGGTATTTTTGATGTGTCACATATGGGTCAGCTATTCATTAAAGGAGATGACACATTAGCAAAAAGTCTTGAAAGAATTTTTCCAGCTGAATTGAGTAAAGCTAAATTAAATCAGTCAAAATATAGTTTTTTAATGAATGAAGAAGCAGGAATTTACGATGATTTGATTATCACTAAAGTTGAAGGCGGTTTTAACATTGTATTGAATGCTGCTTGTAAGAATACAGATTTTAAACTTTTATCTAAATTATTAGAAAATAAGTATGAAATGATTTTAAGTGAACAATTATCTCTTATAGCAATACAGGGGCCAAAAGCAGTCCAAATATTAGAAAAAATAATCAATGGAGTATCAGATTTAAAATTTATGAATGGTGATACATTTAACTATCTTAAAGAAAATATTTATATCACAAGATCAGGCTATACAGGTGAAGATGGATTTGAAATATCTATAAAAAATGATGATGCAGAGGTGTTTGTGCAAAACCTCTTAGATGAAGGGGCCAGTTTAATTGGACTAGGTGCCAGAGATACCTTGAGATTAGAGGCGGGACTTTGTTTGTATGGTCATGACATGGATATCAATAAAAGCCCAGTAGAAGCCAATTTAAAATGGGCAATATCAAAGAATAGAATTCTTGAGGGTGGATTTATTGGATGTGAAAAGATTAAATCTCAAATTGAGAAAGGGGTAAGTAAGATCCGTGTAGGTATTAAGCCAGAAGGAAGAATTATAGCTCGAGAAAAAACTTCAATATTTAGTGAAGATGATAAAAATATTGGGGAAATTACAAGTGGAACTTTTGGTCCGAGTGTTCAGGCCCCAGTTGCAATGGGTTATGTAGAAAATTCATTTTCTAAAATTGATACTAAGGTTTTTTTAGAAGTGAGAGGAAAAAAATATCCGGCAATTATAAGTAATTTGCCATTTTATAAAAAAAGTTATGTGAAAGGAGTTAGCAAATGAGCGAAGTAAAATATTCAAAAGAACATGAGTGGATAAAATTAGATGGAGATACTGCTGTTATAGGAATCACACAACATGCAACCGAAATGCTAGGTGATATTGTTTTTGTAGAGCTACCAGAGATAGGGTCCTCTGTTGTTAAAGATGGTAATGCAGGTGTTGTAGAATCAACAAAAGCTGCAAGTGATATTTATACTCCTGTATCTGGAGAAATTATCGAAAACAATCAAGCAATTGTTGATGATCCTGCAAAGGTTAATAACGATCCAGAAAATGATGCATGGTTTTTTAAATTAAAAATTACTGATAAGTCTGAAATGGATTCATTAATGAATAAAGAAGAATACGAAAAATTTTCAAAAGAAAGTGGTAGTTAAATGTTAAAAAATGCTCAAAAAGATTTTATACAAAGACATATAGGTCCATCAGTTGATGAACAAAATGTTATGCTTAAAGAATTAGGCTATAAAAGTCTTGATGATTTAATAAAAGACACTGTACCAGAAAAAATCCTTCTTAAAGATGATTTAGATATTGGAGATCCAAACTCTGAATATAAAGCACTTAGAAAACTAAAAGATATAGCTAAAAAAAATAAAGTTTATTCTAGCTTTATAGGAATGGGTTATTATGGAACTTATACACCATATGTAATACTTAGAAATATTTTAGAAAATCCAGGATGGTACACTTCTTATACTCCTTACCAGCCAGAAGTAGCACAAGGTAGATTGGAAATGTTATTAAATTTTCAACAAATGATAATTGACTTTACAGGAATGGATATTGCTAATGCCTCTCTTTTAGATGAAGGAACAGCAGCAGCAGAAGCTATGGGATTAAGCTATAGAATATCTAAGTCTGAATCTAAAAAAGTTTTTGTTTCAAAAAATTGTCACCCTCAAACTATCGATGTTATTAAAACAAGAGCTGAACCTTTAGGTTTAGAAATAATAGTTGGTGACGAAGATAAAGATATTAAAGAAGATATTATATGTGGTATTATTCAATACCCAGGCACCCTTGGAGATATAAAAGACCCAAGTGAGGCTATTAGTAAAATACATAAACATAATGGAAAAGCAGTTCTTGCATGTGATTTGTTAGCACTTGCTAAACTAAAAACACCTGCTGAGTTAGGTGCTGATATTGCAGTTGGTAGTTCACAACGTTTTGGAATTCCAATGGGTTATGGTGGTCCACACGCAGCATTTTTTGCTACAAAAGATGAGTATAAAAGATCAATGCCAGGTAGAATAGTAGGTGTTTCAGTAGATAAGCATGGAAAAAAAGCATACAGACTTGCACTTCAAACAAGAGAGCAGCATATAAGAAGAGATAAAGCCACGAGTAATATTTGTACTGCACAAGCATTATTAGCAATAGTCTCTGCAGCTTATGCTGTCTATCACGGTCCACAAGGTATTAAAAAGATTGCAGAAAGTGTTTCTCAACTGACTAAAAATTTTGCAGATAAACTAAAACAATCTGGTTATGAACTTTATTCAAATGATTTTTTTGATACGGTAACAATAAAAACTCTAGATAAAACAGAGAAGATATACAAAAATGCTTTAGATCAAGGAGTAAATATCAGAAAAGTGAATTCTGAAATGTTAGCAGTGTCTTTTGATGAAAGAAAAAATCTTTATAGAGCAAATCAATTATTAAAAATTTTTAATTGTTCAGAAACAATTAAAGAATCTATGAATGAAAGTTTGTCTAATATTCCTAAAAATTTATTAAGAACTTCAACTTATTTAGATCATCCAGTTTTTAATAGATACCATTCAGAAACAGAAATGCTACGTTATCTAAAAAAATTAGAAGACTCTGACATTGCCCTAAATAAATCTATGATTGCTTTAGGATCGTGCACTATGAAACTTAATGCAGTTTCAGAAATGATACCAGTTACCTGGAAAGAATTTTCACAGCCACATCCTTTTTCTCCTGTAGAACAAATGGAGGGTTACAGGGAGTTATTCACTGACTTAAAAAACTGGTTAAGATCAATTACTGGATTTTCTGGAGTATCATTGCAACCAAATGCTGGCGCTCAAGGAGAGTTTGCTGGTCTAATGGTAATACGTAAATTTCATGAAAAAAATGGAGAAACAAATCGTAATGTTTGTTTAATTCCAAGTTCTGCACATGGAACAAATCCAGCGAGTGCTCAAATGGTTGGTATGAAAGTAGTTGTTGTTAAATGTGATCAGTATGGAAACGTAGACTATGAAGATCTAAAAAATAAAGCTGAAGAACATTCGGAAAATTTAGCTGCTCTTATGGTTACTTATCCATCAACACATGGTGTATTTGAAGAAAAAATAACTGACATATGTGAGTTAATTCATAATCATGGTGGGCAAGTATACATGGATGGAGCAAATTTAAATGCGTTAGTTGGAATTGCAAAACCAGGAAATTTTGGACCAGATGTTTGTCATATAAATTTACACAAAACATTTTGTATACCTCATGGTGGTGGAGGACCTGGTATGGGACCAATCGCATGTAAAAAACATCTAGAAGTATTTTTACCAAAGCATTCTGTTATAAAAGATTGTGGACCTGCGACTGGAATGGGAGCGGTATCTGCAGCACCTTGGGGTAGCTCAAGTATTTTATCAATTTCATGGATGTATATAAAGATGATGGGCTCTGAAGGCTTAAGAAAAGCATCACAAGTTGCAATACTAAATGCAAATTACATTGCACATAAATTAAAAGACTCTTTTCCAATTTTGTATAAGGGTAAAAGTGGCAATGTAGCTCATGAATGTATCATTGATATTAGAACGATAAAAAGTGAAACGGGGATTACTGAAGAAGATATCGCAAAGCGATTGATTGATTTTGGGTATCATGCTCCAACAATGTCTTGGCCTGTTGCAGGTACAATGATGATTGAACCTACGGAAAGTGAAAGTTTGAGTGAAATCGATAAGTTTTGTTCTACTCTTATAAAGATAAAACATGAGATAGATAAAATTCAGTCTGGTGAATATGACAAGACTGACAATCCATTGAAGAATGCGCCACATACTCACGTTGAATTAACATCAAATAAGTGGGATCATAAGTATGAAAGAGAAGAGGCCGCTTATCCTTCAGAGTTTTTAAGAACAAATAAATATTGGCCTCCAGTTGGTAGAGTAGATAATGTTTATGGAGATAAAAACTTGTTTTGCACATGTCCATCTATGGAAGAGTACGAAGATACAGCAGCTTAGATTTTTACCAAGATGAAAATTGCTGTAGTGGGTGCGGGCATATCAGGATTGAGTGCTGCTTATTATCTATCAAAAAAACATAAAGTAGATTTGTTTGAAAAAGAAAATCAGTTTGGTGGCCATGCAAATACAATAAAGGTTGCTTATAAACCTAATAAAGAAATACCAATAGATATTGGATTTATGGTTTTTAATAAGCAAACTTATCCAAATTTAATTAATTTTTTTTCAGAAAATAAAATAGAGATTGAAAAAAGTGATATGTCATTTTCTGTTACTGTAGAAAATAGTGACTTAGAATATTGTGGAAAAGGTTTAGGTGGAATTTTTTCCAACAAAAAAAACCTATTTAATCCAAAATTCTTAAAAATGTTTTTTGAAATTTTAAGCTTTTATAAAAACTGTGAAAAAATAGAAATAAAAAAAATTAAATCAATAACATTAGGAGAATATTTAAAAGAAATAAAAATTTCAGGTTATTTTATTAATTATCATATTATACCAATGGTATCTGCAATATGGTCGATGCCACCATATGAAGCAAAACAAATGCCATTATCTTTTTTTTTAAGTTTTTTTAAAAACCATGGGTTGTTTAAGATTAAAGATAGACCTCAATGGTTTACAGTTGCAAATCGGAGCAAAACTTATGTTGATAAGATAATAGGCCAAGTTAGTGGTGAACATTTTAAAAATTACAATATAAATAAAATTACCAGAAATGATTTAGGCGTTAAGATTTTTTATGGAGAGGAAAATGAGTTCTTTGATTATGATAAAGTTGTAATAGCAACTCATGCAGATGAAGCATTAAAGATAATTGATAATCCAACACTAGACGAGGAGACAATATTAAAGAAGTTTAAATATAGAGCAAACACTGCAGTAATACATTTTGATGAAAGTGTTATGCCTAAAAATAAAAAAGCATGGTGTGCTTGGAATTCTTCAATGGATTCAGCTAATAATGAAAAGACAGCTGTAACATATTGGATAAATCAGCTTCAAAATTTAAAGATAGATAGAGATATTTTTTTAACGATAAATCCATTTAAAGAAATTCCAAATAATAAGATATTTAAAAAAGTAGCATTTACTCACCCTTATTACGATACAGAGGCATTAACCAATCAAAGTAATCTACATAAAATTCAAAATCAAAAACATATTTTATTTTGTGGTAGTTATTTTGGTTATGGTTTTCATGAGGATGGAATAAAGTCTTCTATTGATATGCTAAAAACACTTAATGATTAAAAATTCTTATATTTATACAGGAAACGTAATTCATAAAAGATTTAAGCCCAAAATTCATAGTTTTAATTACAATGTATTTTCACTACTTATAGATTTATCAGAAATAAATTTATTACACAAAACCTTAAAGTTATTTTCATATAATAAATTAAATATTATTAGTTTCTTTGATAAGGACCATGGAGCAAGAGATGGAAGTTCTCTTAAGGACTGGGTTTTAGTTAATCTCAAAAGAAATAATATTGAGACTAATGATGTTCAAATTAAACTTTTATGCTATCCAAGGATATTTGGGTATGTGTTTAATCCGTTAAGTGTTTTTTATGTGTATGACAAAAATTCAGATTTAATATCTATTTTATACGAAGTTAAGAACACATTTGGTGAACAACATGTTTATATTTTTAAAACTGAAAAAGATCAAAATCTGATTCAACATATGTGTAAGAAGAAATTTCATGTATCTCCATTTATTGAAATGAATTGTATTTATTTTTTTAGACTTTTAAAACCTGGTAATAAAATATCTGTAATAATTGATCTGAATGATCCAGTTGGTAAAGTATTATATGCTTCACAAGATGGTATTAAAAGTGAATTGAACAATAGAAACCTACTTAAATCTTATTTAAAACATCCATTAATGACATTCAAAATCATTATAGCGATACATTATGAGGCATTTAAATTATGGACAAAAGGAATTAAATTTATAAAAAAAAAAATAAAGATTAATAATAATATTACTATTGAAAACTAATGTTAATTTACAAAATTTCAGACTTGATTGTATTTAAAGCGTTAAAAAGCATCAAGTATGGTTTTCTTGAAATTAAAAAAACAAATGGTGAAGTTTTAAAGTTTGGTAACCCTGATGAAACTTTAAAAGTCTTTTTAGAAATTAAAGATGAAAGTCTCAATTATAATTTGATTAAAAGTGGAAGTATTGGTTTAGGAGAATCTTATATGAAAGATTTTTTTATAACAAATAATCTTTCTGATTTGATTGAGTTAACAGCAAAGAATATAAAAATTATTTATAAATTTTCAGGTATTTTTGATTTACCTTTTATTAATTTTATTAAAAACAAAATTATAAAAAATACTAAAAGTAGAAGTAAAGAAAATATTGCTAAACATTATGATTTAGGAAATGATTTTTTTTCCTTATGGCTTGATAAGACATTAACTTATTCCAGTGCAATTTTTGAAGAACCCAATCAAGAACTTTTTGCTGCGCAGAATAATAAATACCAAAAATTAATAGACCTTTTAAAACCATCAAATGGTAGTAAAATCCTTGAAATTGGCTGTGGTTGGGGTGGTTTTGCTGAGTATTTAGGTACTAATTATGATGTTAAATTAGACTGTATTACTATTTCAAAAAAACAATTTGAGTTTGCTAAAGATAGAATTCATCGATGTGGTCTTAATGAAAAAATCAATATTCAGATTAAAGATTATAGAGATCTAAAAGATAAGTATGATCATATTGCATCTATTGAAATGATAGAAGCTGTTGGACAAAATTATTTAGATAGTTATTTTAATACTATTAAAAACAATTTAACACCATCTGGTACAGTAGGTATTCAAGCCATAACTATCGATGATAGTTTATTTAACAGATATAAAAATAAAAAAGACTTTATACAAGAATATATCTTCCCAGGTGGTTTTTTACCTTCTAAAAGTGAATTACAAAATTATGTTGATACTAATGGTTTAAAATTTGGTGAGTATAACTCATATGCTAACCATTACTCGGATACCTTAATTATTTGGAGAGAAATATTTAATAAAAAATGGGATTTAATTAAAGAACAAGGCTTTGATTTAAAATTTAAAAGAATGTGGGAATTTTACTTGTCTTATTGTGAGGCTGGGTTTAAATCAAAAAATATAGACTTAATTCAATTTTCACTGCAAAACAAATAACAATAGGAGCGACATGATAAACTTTAAAATACTTAGATTAACTACGTTAATAATTGCTTTATTATTTACAGCAAGTTGTATAAACAATAACTCTATGAAACCAACAGATTTCAAAAATACAGAACCAAACATGACTATAGAAAAATACTTTAACGGTCCAGTTAAAGCATGGGGTTTATTACAAGATCGTAGTGGTAAGGTTACTAGACAATTTAAAGCAGATATGACAGGTAGTTTTGAGGGTGATATTTTAACTCTTAAAGAAGATTTTTATTGGACAGATGGTGAAAAACAAAACCGAATATGGAAAATCAAAAAAATTGATCAAAATTATTATGAAGGATCCGCACCAGATGTTGTTGGAGTTGCTAAAGGTTTTCAATATGGATCTGCTTTTAAATTCGAATACAATTTAATGGTACCCTTTAAAGGAAAGAACATAAAAGTTAAGTTTGATGATTGGATTTTTAAACAAGACGAAGAGGTTGCTATCAATAGGGCCACATTAACAAAATTTGGATTTAAAGTGGGTGAGTTGACGGTATTCTTTAAGAAAAATTAGTAGTCAATTTTTTTCATACCTTTTTCAACAATCTTAAAATACCAGCTGCTCGGAAGTATTCTTAGAGTTTTCATTATAAAGGTAAAAGCTTTTGGAAAATGGATTTCAAATCCTTTATTCTTGATTAAGCCAATATAGATTTGTTCTGCAGCAAATTCTGGTGACTTTATCATTGGCATAGGAAAATCATTTTGGTCAGTCATTGGTGTTTTAATAAATCCAGGGCTTATCAGGGAAACACGCACATTTACTCTTTTCATTTCAAAATGTAAACTTTCTGCAAAACTTGTAAGTGCAGACTTTGATGCACAATAACCTCCAGCTGCAGGTAACCCTCTATAACCAGCAACAGAAGAAATTATAGATATTTGACCATTTTTTTTATTATTATAATATTCATAAATTGAGTTGATAGAATTCATTGTACCAAAGTAATTTACTTCCATAATTTTTCTTATTTTATCTAAGTTAAAAGTTTTTTCAGATTTTGGATCATGTATCCCAGTACCAAATACACAAATTTCAATATTTTCAAATTTTTTAACAATATCATTGAAGACAACTTTACATTGCTCTGTATTTGTAACATCTAAAGGAAATGAATGAATATTTTCATTCTCAGTATGTAACTCTTGTAATAAGTTTTCTCGCCTAGCTGAGGCAGCAACTGTCCATCCTTCTTTAGCAAATTTTAGAGCTAAAGACCTACCAATTCCACTACTTGCGCCAGTGATCCAAATTACTTTATTATCATTCATTTAGTAATGTATAATATGATTATGTTAAAAAACAAATTTTTATCTTTTTTATTATTTGCCATAATAACTTATTCAGCATCTGTTATTGGAGGCATTGCAACTATTGGATTTAAAGAGCCTTGGTATTCATTATTGATTAAGCCATCATACAATCCACCAAGCTGGATCTTTGCACCTGTTTGGACAACACTATATTTAATGATGACTATCGCTATATGGTCTTTTTGGCATAGTAAAAAAAGAGACATAGATACGATTTATATTTATATCTGTCTCTTATACACATCTCCGAGCCCACGAGACTCCTGAGCATC
>OJEE01000065.1_pt1 | contig 23181 bp, 27 predicted proteins | sample 1593231 | NCBI WGS metagenome assembly OJEE01 (sample SAMN05416702, study PRJEB24817) | seawater metagenome | isolation source: Sea water | place: Canada:Atlantic | collected 2013-07 | reverse complement strand
GAGATGCTCAGGAGTCTCGTGGGCTCGGAGATGTGTATAAGAGACAGAAGTATTAATAGTTGAATAATGATAAAAGGGATAACTCCTTTATAAATATCTAAAGTCTTGATACTTTCGTCAGCCACTCCTCTTAAATAGAAAAGAGAAAACCCAAAAGGTGGAGTTAAGAAAGATGTTTGTAAGTTAATTGCCAAAAGAATTGCTAACCACACAGGATCAAACCCCATCATCAATAAAGGGGGAGCCACAAGTGGAACTATTACATAGCAAATTTCTATAAAGTCTAAAATAAAACCAAGCAAGAAAACAAATAGTAAGACAAAAATTAAAGCGGTATATGGACCTCCAGGGAGGGATCCAAAAATAAGATTGATCAGCTCATCACCACCAACTCCTCTAAATATTAAAGAGAAGATTGAAGCCCCTATTAATATAGTGAAAATCATTGTCGAGACTATTGCTGTTTTTTGGCTAGCTTCTTTAATAAAAGCTAAATTAAATTTTCCGTTTACTAGGGCAATAAATAAAGCTCCCATAGCGCCAATAGCAGATGCTTCTGTTGGCGTGGCAATACCCGCAATGATAGATCCAAGAACAAGAACAATTAAAAGCAAAGGCATGGCAAGTGTTTTTAAAACATCTACGCTAGATGCTGATTGGGCATTGGGATCAAATTGAATATCAGCATTTTTACTATTTTGATAAAGAGTATAAAAAAGATAACCAAGGCAAATTAAAATACCAGGCACAATAGCCCCTACAAAAAGATCTCCTACCGTTACTGTTTTTTGAGAAAATATCCCCATATTATTTTGTGCTCTTTGGTAGGCGTTTGACATAACATCTCCAAGAAGTACCAAGGCTATAGAAGGAGGTATTATTTGTCCAAGCGTTCCAGTTGATGCAACAAGACCGGCTGAGAAATCTTTTTTATAACCCTGTTGAATTAGAACGGGCAATGACATTAACCCCATAGTAACGACTGTAGCCCCAACGATCCCAGTGCTTGCTGCTAAAAGAGCCCCAACAAGAATTATAGAAATACTTAATCCCCCTCTAATGTTCTTAAAAGCCAAAGCCATATTCTCAAGCATCTTGGCTGCAATACCCGATCTCTCTAAAACAGTGCCCATAAATATAAATAAGGGAACTGCAAGAAGTGTCACGTTATTCATAATGCCGAATATTCTTAAAGGAATACTTTTAAATATATCCGGATCAAATAATCCAAAAGGAATGCAAATCAAGGCAAACAAGATGGATATACCTGACAAGGTAAATGCTACCGGATAGCCAAAGAGCAAAGCACAACAAACTAACATCAATAATATAAAAGGTATTATTTCCATATAATTTTGATTAGTTGGTTTATAAAAGCTGCAAAAAGCGTGAGCGGAAATAAGAATATAAATGTTTTCTGAATAAAGACATAACCAAGGCCTCCGGCCTCAGTTGATGTTTCTCGAATCTTCCAAGACATACTAATTAGCTCTATAGAATAAAACACTATAATAAAGGTTACAGGCAGTAAAAAAATAACTCCAAAAATAAGATTTATTACATTTTTATATTTATCAGATGCATCCCTGTAAAAGATATCAACTCTTACATGCTCATCTTTATTAAAGGCATACCCAGCGCAACCAAGAAAGACAAGGGCATGAAAATACATAACTAATTCTTGTAAGCCCGTTTGGCCAATTCCAAAAAAATATCTACTTACAATGACGATAATCATGAGCAGCGTCATCAAAGGGATGAGATAGGAAATATACTCGCCTATAATATTTATGAACTTTTCTACAATATTCATTAGAAGTATTTCGTAGATTTAGTTAGAATATTTATCATGTTAATAGTTCTCTCCCCAGCCAAAACCTTAGATTACTCTGTTGATGCTAAAAGCAATCATACTGCACCCCAGTTTCTAAGCCAATCATCCAAGCTTATAAAAAATCTAAAAGAAAAGGAACCTAAGGACATTGCAAGCTTAATGGGGCTGAGCGATAAATTAGCTTCATTAAATTTTGATCGCTATCAATCATGGAAAGCTTCTAAGACAGCTTCCTCAGATGCAAAGCCATCTATGCTTGTTTTTAAAGGAGATGTGTATCAAGGGTTGGAGGCAGAAAATTTTAATGCCAAACAAATAAAGTTTGCTCAAAAGCACCTAAGAATTCTTTCAGGTTTATACGGAATCTTAAGACCAATGGATGTAATGAGGCCTTATAGATTGGAAATGGGAACAAAACTTCAAACTTCTAAAGGAAAAAATCTTTATGAATTTTGGGGAAGTACAGTTAAGGATAATGTCATAAATGATCTGAACTCTCAAAAATCAGACCTATTAATTAATCTTGCTTCAAAGGAATACTTTTCTGTCCTTGGAAAGATGCCTGAAACAGTTAACGTAATATCCCCAGTGTTTAAAGATTTTAAAAACGGTAAGCATAAAATTATTAGTTTTTATGCAAAAAGAGCCCGAGGCCTAATGGCCAGATGGATAATTGAAAATAATATCAAAGACTTTGAAAAACTCTCTAAGTTTAATTCAGATGGTTATTATTTTTCAAAAGCTGAATCTTCAGCCTCTGAACCAGTCTTCTTGAGAGACTAAACTAAGCCTTTATCTTTTTCCCAGAATGAATGCTTGGGTTCAAGATCGTCAAAATTGCCAACAGATTTATTCATGTAAGCAGTCATTGCCTCCTCTAAATCATTTCCGCTAATAAGACTGGAATTCCATGCTGCGTGATAATCCAAAGAGTCTTTTACAGAATGATCTCTTGCATAATTAATCTGTTTCTTAATCACCCTTGTTACCAAGGGAGACTTGCTAGCAATAGTTTTAGCTATTTTATTAACTTCAGAAACTAAATTTTCCTGAGAATCAAAAACTTCATTAACAAGACCAAGAGATTTGGCTTCAGCTGAATCAAACTTTCTTCCTGTATAGGCAAGCTCTCTTACAACGCCAATAGGCATTAATGTTGGTAATCTCTGAAGCGTACCCACATCTGCAGCAATACCAATATCAACTTCCGCTATTTTAAAAAAAGCATCATCACTGCAATATCTCATATCACATGCAGCAACCATATCAATAGCCCCGCCAACACAAGCTCCTTGAATAGCAGCAATTGTAGGCATTCGGCATTCTTCTAAGGCCGTAAAGGCATCTTGAAGCTCTAATACCTCATGATAGAAAGCCTCTCTAACTCTAGCTGGATCTTTCTTTTCAGCAGTTTTTTCTGAAGGAGCAAAAGTTGCTAAGTCCATACCAGCACAAAAATGCTTACCTTGTCCTGAAAGAACTATGACCCTTGCTTTAGAATTTTTATCAATATCTTTAATCAAATCCGGGAGCTCTTTCCAAAAAATTCTTATCATGGAATTAAAAGCATCAGGCCTGTTCATAGATATATGAGCTACATGATCTTTTATTTCTACATCAAAACATGTGTAATTAGTCATTTTTAATTATCTCTATAGATTTATTAAGAATATCCCTCATTTCTTCAACATGCTCAAAGGTCTTATGATGTGACATAACAACTTTTCTTTCTTCACTTAACAAAACAAACATTTTTTGAAGCTTGTTAAGATTTTCTAATAATTCATTGTTCATATGATTTTTATCACTGTAAATAATTTATTAGCATTATAATGGTCTTGTACTATGAAATCACCTAATCAAATATATTTATCATCCTTAATTAGTATTTTATTACTTACTAATTTTGTTTCATCTGAAGAAACAGTAGATAACTCGTTTCAAAAACAATCATTGCTTGCAGTGCTTTATATGCAAACATCAGCAGAGTTTGCTGCTAACAATATACAAACCTATACCAATGCAACTAATAAAATAGACGAGGCTTTATCTGACAAGAGCTGGACAGCAGCACTGGAGCAGAAAGACAATTTTTCTTTAAAAAAGCCAGCTATTATTTTGGATGTAGACGAGACAGTTTTAAATAATACTCCTCATCAAGCGCGATCTATTTTAAATGGTTGTTCATACCCATGCGGATGGATTGACTGGGGTCTTGAAAGTTCTGCTGAAGCAATCGATGGCGTAAAAGATTTTTTACTTTATGCAAAAAGCAAAGATATTAAAATCTTCTACGTGACTAACAGAGTTGCAGAGTTAGAAGATGCAACTAGAGTAAATCTCAAAGCACTTGGCCTGCCATTTGATGATGATGAAGACGTGCTTTTGATGAAAGGTGAAAAAGGATGGTCTTCTGATAAAGTTTCAAGAAGAGCTCTTGTAGCAAGTAACTATAGAGTTATTATGCTTGTTGGCGATCAAATTACAGATTTTATCTCTACAGAGGAAGCTACTTTAGAGCCAGAGGCTAGAAAAGATCTTGCTAATAAATATAAAGATATGTGGGGAAGTAAATGGTTCATGATCCCAAATCCAATGTATGGAAAATGGGAGGGCTCTATATACGGTAATCAATATCCTGAAACACAAGAAGAAATGATTCAAAAGAGATTAGAAGCTCTAAAACCTCAGTGAAAAAAAAATCTACTTTTTTACTCGTCCTGATTATATTTGTTCTGTTTTTTTTATTAGTCCAAAGTAAAACTAAAATTGAATATATCCCTATTGGCAAAGCTGGCCCCAACCTAATTGAAATTAATTCTTTTAAGAAAAATGTAAAGCCAAAAAATATTATTCTTATAATTGGGGATGGGACAGGGCTTAATCAGATAGCGTTATCAAGAATTGCTATTGGAGGTCCCGATTTTAGACTTGCCATAGATCAATTGCCTTATTCAGGAATCTCATTAACCCATTCAGATGATAGTCTGATTACAGACTCTGCAGCATCAGCGACCGCTTGGGCAGCTGGGATAAAAACTACCAACAAATTTCTATCAATATCACCTGAAAAAGATATAGTCCCAACGATTCCCGAGCTCTTATCAAAAAAAGGCTTCATATCTGGATTAGTTGCTACATCATCAATTACACATGCAACACCAGCTGCTTTTTATGCCCATGTAGATTCAAGGTATAAAGGAGAAGAAATAGCTAGGCAGTTACTGAGTTCTCCCATCAGCATTGCTTTAGGAGGAGGGTTAGAGTTTTTTGATACAAATGAGCTCCAAGAAAATTCCTTTTTACTAAAAGAGAAAGATGCTTTATCTATAGAAAATATACAAGATTATAAAAAAATAATTGGTCTTTTTGATGAAGATGGCATTGAGCGATCACAGAATAAACCTACTCAGAAAAGTATGACCAATATAGCTTTAGAATTTTTATCTTTAAAATCTAAAGAATGCTCTGGTTTCTTTTTAATGAGTGAGGGAAGTCAAATTGACTGGGCTGCACATGATAATAATTCAGCTAAAATGATAGAAGAGTTTAGAGATTTTGATCAAACAATTCAGAATGCCATGAATTTTGTAAGCAATAATGGCGAAACACTTTTAGTAATAACGGCAGATCACGAGACCGGGGGCCTTCAAATTCTAGGCCAGGACAATGGCAAGGTTAAAGTTCAGTGGGGAACAGGCAGGCATACAGGAATTCCTGTAGGTGTATATGCATATGGCCCTGGAGCTGATGCTTTTACAGGTGTCATGGATAACACTGATATCTTCACAAAAATCTTAGATGCTGTTGATTACTCCAATTTATCCAATTCAAACTGCTTAAATTAAGTCACCAATATTTCTAATTGTTAGAATCGCCTCTGGCTCATTAATAATATTGACATCACTTGTTGGCTCCAAGACCTGGAATGAATTCTCAATCCCTGCTTTAACGGCTGCATTAACTACATAAAGATTATCATCCGCAAATAAAGAAAATTTTGGATTGATATTAAAATATCTAAAAGCTTTGCTCCAAAAACCTTGATGCTCTTTCACAACTCCCAACTCTACCGAAGAGATGCAGCCATCAACATATTGCATAAATGGAATAGAACCAGCTTTTATATTTAATAGTCTTTGGTCGCAATTAGTTAGTAATATAATTCTCTTATCCAACGATGCAAGTTGTTTTAATGCTTGCTCTGCATTAGGCAGAAAATTAATTTTTGAGCTGTGCTCAGCAGCAACACTTAGAAAATCAATATCATACCTATTCTCCCAAAACTCTAATTCATACCAAGGGAGCGTCCCATAAATCTTTGACGCAGTTGTTTTAATCTCAAGCTTAGCCTCTTCTAAAGAAATATTTTTTGATATAGACAGTTTTAATGGAATTAACTCCTGCCAAAATAAATTATCAAAACTTTGGTCTAATATCACGCCATCAATATCTAGCAATATATCAGAGGCATTTGTTATTATATTAGAATGAAGATTACGCATAAATTTTTAAAAGGTATTTTAAACCCATTGCAACAAACTGTCATAGATGCATCTCATGCAATTATGGAAGTCTATAAGAAAGATTCTTTTCAATTGGATATTAAATCAGATGGTTCCCCGGTGACAGAGGCAGATAATAACGCTAACGATATAATAGTTAAGGCTCTTCAAGAAATTACACCTCAAATCCCAATTATCTCTGAAGAAACTTATAAAAAAGAAGATAAAAACCCGATTAGCTCCTATTGGCTGGTAGACCCTCTCGATGGAACAAGAGAATTTATAAACAAATCAGATGAATTTACCGTGAATATAGCCCTTATTGAAAACTCTATACCAGTTTTTGGAATTGTTGCAGCTCCAGCAACGGGAAAGATTTGGTCTGGCTCCTTCTTTCAGAGTCCCTCAAAATATTCTAAGTTAATAAATTATTTTGATCAATGGAGTTGGCATAAGCATTTGCTAGCTAGTCTGGGTGGAAGTGACTTTACGCCTAATCCAATTAGAATAGTTATGAGTAAAAGTCATCAAACTGATATTGATAAGAAATTCTTACAATTTTTAGAAGAAAAATTTATTGACGGGCTTCCAATCAGTTATAGAGTTGTTGAGAAGGGCAGTTCTTTAAAGCTATGCTCCTTAGCAGATAATGAAGCTGATATTTATCCAAGATTTGGACCTACTTGTGAGTGGGATATTGCGGCTGGACATGCATATCTCATCAGTAAAGGTGGAAGAGTATGCCAAATGAGCTCAGGGGATCACTTAGCTTATACAAAAAAAGATACTATCTTGAATCCATACTTTGTGGGGTTCAGAAATACCTACTTAAAAGATAGATATATGCCACTTTTAAGCGAATTTTATAAAAAATTGGTATAATTCTTTAGTAAGATTAATTAACAATATAGTTAATTATAAATAAAACGTATATATAAATGGGAACACAGCTACAGCCATCACAGCTTAATAGTCCAGGAAAGGATATAGAATCCTATTTGTCCTCTGTGCATGCAATTCCTATTTTAACTAAAGAACAAGAGCAAGAATTAGCAATAAAGCTTTACGAAGAAGATGATCTTGATGCGGCAAGAATGTTGGTTATTCATCATCTTAGATTTGTGGTTCACATTGCAAGATCCTATCAAGGCTATGGTCTTCCTTTGGCTGACATTATTCAAGAAGGCAATGTTGGTCTAATGAAAGCAGTCGATAAATATGACCCTAATAGAGGTGTGAAGGTTGTCTCATTTGCAGTCCATTGGATAAAAGCAGAAATACATGAATATATTCTTAAGAACTGGAGATTGGTTAAAATCGCCACAACAAAAGCTCAGAGAAAATTATTCTTCAATCTTAGAAGTAAAAAGAAAACACTTGAATGGCTAACTAAAGAAGAGGCTGAAAAAATAGCTAAAGACCTTAACGTTGAAGTTAAGGATGTGCTTCATATGGAAAGCCGGCTATCTTCAAATGACTCCTCTTTTGATGGGCCTTCATCCTCTGATGATGATGAAGATATGATGTCACCATCTCAATACCTTGAAGACAAGAGATATGATCCTGAAGTTTTGGTTGCTAATGCCGAGGCGCAAGAGGTAAATCATGATGGTCTGACAGAAGCTTTAAAAATGCTTGATGATAGAAGTAAAGACATCCTTCAAAGAAGATATCTTTCTGATGACAAGGCTACACTTCATGATTTAGCTGATGAATATAATGTTTCAGCTGAAAGAATTCGCCAAATAGAAAGCGGCGCATTAAAAAAACTAAAAGCGTTTATGGTCACTGCTGCTTAACCCAGCCAAAAATTCAATGCGTTATAAATTTCTTCCATCCTTTGTAACTAGGCGGGGCAGAATAACCCAAAGCCAAGAAAATAATCTTAATCACCTTTCTGATTTCGAGATTACCAGCTATCAAGATATCCTCTCTTCTAAAGAAGGTTTTTCTAAATTAGTCTTGGAGATAGGTTTTGGTAATGGTGAAAATACCTTAAGGCTTGCTAAAAATAACCCCGATACTCTATATATCGGCTCTGAGGTATACCAGGCAGGCATTGGATATCTTTTAGGAGAGGTTATAAAAGACGATATTAATAATATAAAAATTACCTCCGGGGATATAAGGCTATTATTTGAAGACATAAAAAGTCCAATTTTTGATGATGTAGTAGTTATTTGTCCTGATCCATGGCCAAAACTAAAGCATCATAAAAGAAGAATGCTTAATAAAGAGTTTTTGGAACTCATCCATCCAATTATTAAAGAAAATGGAAACTTATTCATGTCCACTGATTGGGAGAATTACGCTGAATCTATCGGCGAGGCAGTTAATAATTCCAATGGCTATCAAAAATTAGATTCATCTATTTATGAAAATTCTGAACTAACAAAATTTCAGAAAAGAGCTGTTGAAGAAGGGAGGGCTATTTACACCTTTGCTCTTAAAGTAATTTAATTAAATATATTTACAGTGTCATTTAAAAACTTATAACCCATATCTGTTGCTTTCAATCCGTCTCTTTCTAAAAGGTTTGCTTTAATTCCCTTTTCTATTTTCTCTACAAAACTGTCTTGAATGAAAATATTATTATTTTTTATTTCGTCAAAAGAAAGACCAGATTTTACTCTTAACAGATTCATTGCTAAGTCTAAGTCGTATCCTTCAGGTGTAATAATTGTATCTACGGTCTTCGATGGATCTAGAATATAAGAAGCCACTTTTTTAAGTTTGACCATTCGCTTAATATTATCTTTGGTAGTTACCTTGCTGTGAGCTCCTGGACCAAGCCCCAAATAATCCCCATACATCCAATAATTCATATTGTGTTTACTTTGGCTTCCATTGCGAGCCCAAGATGAAACTTCATACTGAAATAATTGGTTTTTATTGAGTATATTTTTCGCTTCAAACTCCATTGACTCAACCAAATGTTCAGACGGTAAACGTAATTCCTTTTTATAAAAAATAGTATTTGGCTCTATAGTTAATTGGTATAAAGATAAGTGGTCAATATCATAGTCACAAAAAATTTTAAGATCGTTGGTTAATGAATCTAAGTTTTGGTCCATAATTCCATAAATTAGATCAATAGTCGTATTAACTGACTTCATATTAGACGCAAGCTTTATAGCATTAAATGAATCTTCAGATTTATGATTTCTCTCAAGGCTAGCCAATGTCTTTTGATCAAAACTTTGTATGCCAATTGAAACTCTGTTAATTCCAGCATCAACAAGGTCATTTAAGTAGTCTTCAGAAACTTCTTTAGGATTTAATTCAAAGCTAATTTCACATTTATCTTGTAACAGTTCTTCATTTGTTAATTTACTAATTAGTTGCTCGATAATTTTTACTGAAACAAGAGAGGGTGTTCCGCCTCCAAAATAAACTGAGGCAAACCTTCTATCATTAATGTAATGCGAGGATTGATCTAAATCTTTAATAATAGCCTTCAGAAGAAGCTCTTCATCTCCATCCTTCTTGTTTACTTCAATATTAAAATCACAATAAGGACACTTTTTCTCACACCAAGGGAAATGAATATAAAGCGAGAGAGGCGATTTATTAGGATCTATCTTTATCAAGTTCTTTTAAAAATAATTGAGCAGCGATTGCTCTATGACTAATTTTGTTTTTTAAACTAGCCTCTAAAGATGCCATAGAAACATTTAGCTCATTTGGATAGAATATTTTATCGTAACCAAAACCACCTTCTCCAGAGCTAAGAACAGATATTCTTCCATGTATCTTGCCCAGTGAAAATATTGGCATAGGATCTTCAGGCGAGTGAACTCCAACTAACACACAAACATAATAAGCCGAGGTTGATTCAAGATTGAGATTTTTAAGTTCTGCAATTATCTTATTCCGATTATCTAAATCAGAAGCTCCGTCTTTTGCATATCTTGCAGAATAAATTCCGGGTTCAAAATTTAATGCAGGCACAACAAGACCAGAGTCATCTGCAATTGAAAATAGTCCAGAATTTCTTGACCCATGCCTTGCCTTGATTAAGGCATTTTCAAAAAAAGTAAGACCATCCTCAATAGCATCTTCAATATTTAATTCAGATTGAGATATCAATTCATAGTTATTAAAAATATCATTGAATTCTTTTAACTTGCCCTTGTTAGAAGTAGCAAGAAGAATTTTTTTATTTTTTTCCAAGTAAGTACACTCCCTCTGATGCAAATATATTTGGCATTATTGAAGCGAGCACACCTTTTTTACTTGAGCTATTAAGAAATATTCTCTCATCGATAATAAAACCAGAATCTGAACATAGTTTTTCAAAATCACTGATAGTACAAAGATGAACATTTTCTGTCTCATACCAGCTCGAAGGAAGACTCGGGGTTACGGGCATTTTACCAGCCAGAAGTGCTAGTCTACATTTCCAATACCCAAAGTTTGGAAGAGTAACTATGCATTTATTTGAAAGTCTTAACATTCGACGCATAGCTATATTTGGATTTTTTAAACACTGGATGGAGCTAGCCATAATTGCAATATCAAAATTAGACAATTCAAAATCTTGAATACCTTTATCTATATCCTTTTCAATAACTGATATACCTTTTTCGATGCATTTATCGATCATCTGATGATCAATCTCCACACCATAACCACAAATATTTTTTGTATTGATTAAATCTTTTAGTAAAGAGCCATCGCCACAACCAAAATCAATGACCTTGCTTCGAAAAGGAACCCAGTCTGTAATAATTTTTGATATTTCTAAAGCCATTAGGATTTTATAAATGTTTTAATAATATTTTCATATCTCGCTGAAGCAAATAGAAAGCTATCATGCCCTTGCTCTCCATCAAGAGTTACATAGGAACAGGGAATATTTACATTCATTGCTGCTAGCTGAATCTCTTTTCCTCTTTTTGGGGGATAAAGCCAATCCGTTTCAAAACCAATAATTAAAAGCCTTGCTTTTATGGATGCTAGAGCTTTTTCTAAGTCTCCAGAAAAGGCACTTGCTGCGTCGTAACTATCCATTGCTTTCGTCATAAGAATATAACTATTTGCATCAAAGGAGTTAGAGAACTTCTCACCTTTGTATTTTAGATAGTTTTCCACTTCAAAATCTACATCACCATCAACCCTTGAAGTGATGTCCTGGAATTTTCTACCAAATTTTAAGTTCATGTGCTCTTCTGAAAGATAGGTTATATGACCAAGCATGCGTGCTGTTTTCAGGCCACTTTTTGGCTTTACATCATGTTTTAGATAGTCCCCATCATGAAAATTTATATCTCTTCTTATAGATTCTCGCGCAACTTCATTCATCGCTATATTCTGTGTGCTTGATTTGGAGGCAGCAGCAAAAATACCAGATTTTTCTATAGAATCAGGAAAAGAAATGGCCCATTGAAGAGCTTGCATACCACCCAAGCTTCCCCCAGCTACTAAACTCCATTTACTGATACCTAGATACTCAGCTAGCATTTTTTGACTATTTACCCAGTCAATGACCGAGACAGCAGGAAAGTCTTTCCCGAAGCTTTCATTTGTTTCAGGGTTAATGCTAGTGGGTCCTGTTGAGCCAGAACATCCTCCCAAGTTATTGCAGCAAACCACAAAATATTTATCGGTATCAATTGCTTTATTGGGGCCAATTAGCTGGTCCCACCAGCCTGAAGTATCTTCATTTTCACTAACACCTGCAGCATGATGATTCCCAGAAAAAGCATGACATACTAAAATACCATTAGATTTTTCTTCATTAAGCTCACCATAAGTCTCAACCATTAACTCAAACATTGATAGTTTAGAACCCGATACAAGCTCTATACCTTCTTTAAATTTTACTAATTCTGTTTTTACTTTCATATTATAAATCGTAAAAAACTAGCCAATAGAATTTCAATTTGCCTTATTAAAATTAAGGCAACTAATGGTGAAAAATCTAGACCGCCAAAAGCAGGCACAAATCTTCTTATCGGTTCCAAGGCTTTTGAAGATATTTCTTCTACTAATTGAAAGAAGGGATGACTATTTCCAGGAGATACCCAGCTCAAAATTACTGATCCAATAAGAGCAAAGAATATTATTCTAAAAATAGTATTTATTGTCTCGGCAATTGCGATAAAGCCCAAGCTAACTTCATCATACTGACTTGAATATACCAAATATAGACTAATAAAATTTAAGAAGGAGGCTATGATAAATATCATATAAAGCTGGTTACTAAAAATAGAAATTTTTGATATGGGTTTATAGAAAGCAATAAATCTTTTAACAATTGGATTAAAGTAATCCACTTTTAATATATTAAAGACAAACAATATAACAAATGCATAGCTTGCCACTCCAAGAGCCATGTTCAATAGTTCTATAATGTTAGGATTCATTTGATATCTCTTTTGATCTTTTTATTGCTGCAATAATACCTTTTTCAAAAGAATTTAATACTTTTAAAGATTTAAATTCCTTGATACCTGCCTCGGTAGTTCCTTTTTTTGAAGCTACTGTTCCAATCAACTCTTCCATATTTAAATTATTTCTTGATGACAAGCTAACTCCCTCGAGAAGGTTTCCTATTATCTCATTAGTTTTTTTAATATCACCATCGCACATCTTTAAAATTCTTTTTTCATAAACCTTTAGTAGATAGAAAAAATAAGCAGGACCACTTCCTATTAACCCGGTAAAGTCATCCATTTTACTTTCTTTATCTAGTTCTAAAATAATACCAACTTTTGAAAAAATATTTTTTGCTTTTTTGAATGATGCATTCGAGGATGAGATATTTATGAGAGCGGTATTTGCTTTATTAAACTCCGCTGCTGTATTTGGCATACCTCTTATTAACTCAGCATTATTTGCTATTGAAAGGTATTTCTTAGATTTAATTCCTGCCACTAAGGAGATTATTTTAGGCTTATTGTAATTTATGCATATTTCAGCATATGCATTTAATGCATCTTTAGGTTTTACAGCAAGAATAAAAAACTCAACATCAAATTTTTTCTCTAAAGAAAATTCCTTGATACCAATCTTGTTTAGTATTTCTTTATTTCTTATATTCCTGTCTATATATAAAATATCTTGCTTCTTAATGCCGCTGGAAATCAAACCCTTAATATTAGCTTGAGCAATATTCCCACCACCATAAAATACTATTTTTTTCATAACCTTTTCCCAAAAATAAGTTCGCCAATCCTAAGCATATTTGATCCACATTCAATGGCAGTTTTAAAGTCGGATGTAGTGCCCATAGAGAGGTATGAAGCATGAGGGTATATTTTAACTAATTTGTCATGCAGATCTTTCGATAGCCTCATCATTGATTTAGTTTCCTCAATGTCATCTGTTAGCTTTGGGAGAACCATTATCCCTCTTAAATTGATGCCTTCCGAGGCTTCAACAAGTGTAGCAAAATTTTCCATCTCATCAGGCGCAATACCGTTTTTTGAAGATTCATTCGATATATTAATTTGTATAAGCCCGTTAATGGTTTTATTGATAGCATTGCATTGATTATTTAATTTTATAACAACACTTTCCCTGTCCAGTGAATGCACCCAGTGAGCATGCTTTGCTATTATCTTAATTTTATTAGACTGAATGGGCCCAATAAAATGCCAAAAAATATTCTCAAGAGCTAGTGCATCTGATTTCTCCTGAAGTTCCTGAGAATAATTCTCACCAAAGTCCGTAACTCCAATTTTTATAACTGATTTAATATGATCTAAACTTTTTTTCTTAGATACAGCTATTAATAGGATATCTTTAGAATTAATTCTAGATGAATCACAGGCAAGCTTAATGCTTGAATTAACAATTTTTAAATTATTTTCTAGCTCTTTTTGCATAGAGTTCTCAATTGAGGATCAAAACCTTGTTTTGTAATTTTTTCTTTAGCATTATTAGCAGCAGATCTATTTGGATAGGGGCCACTTAGAACACTAAACAGAATCTTTCCAGGGTTAGAGCTGCTGTATATTTCATTAATTGAAATTAGCTCTATTTCTTTAAGGGTATTTTCTGCCTCGTATGCATATTTTTTATTGCCATAAGCTCCTATTTGTACAAAATACTCACAAGATAGTAAATTATTACTTATCTCAGACTCTATTAAAACAGAACCATTCATAAGCGAAGTTGGAAAATCTATTGTTATATTATTGGTATTCGTCCTTGGCTCAATGCTTTTAATATCTGTCTCAAAATAGAGAAATGAAATAAAAACTAACAAGGCAGAGATACAGATAAGAGACATTATAGTAATTGGAGTAAATACCTGAATGCTCTTTTTCTTTGATCTAAATTTATTTTTCTTTGGAGCTCTTATATTTCTGTTCGACGACCCTCTATTTGCAAAATCTTTCATAGATATTACATCTTATCCATAGGCTTTATTCCAAGTAATCCAAGCCCGTTTGAGATAACTTTCTTAGCAGCGTTTAAAGTGTAAATAATAGATTCAATGTTTTCATCAGACTCTTTAAAGACATGATTGTCATTATAAAAACTATGAAATACTTGAGCAAAATCCCTGAGATAAAAAATAATGATGTGAGGTTGAAGTGAGGTTGATGCTCTCAATACCATTTCTGGATATTTATTTATCTCATGTATTAACTTGTCGCAAGATGCATATGAACCACTGACTACAGATTCTGCTTCTGAAGGTTCCTCTGAATGATCTTCTAGATACTTTTTCTGCAAAGAAAATATTCTTGCATGGGCATACTGTATGTAATAAAAAATATTTTCTTTACTATCAGATTTGGCTAGATTTATATCAAAATCTAAATGTTGATCAGCTTGTTTTGAAAGGTAATAAAATCTTGCAGCATCGGTACCTATTTCATTTATCAGATCACCTAATGAGAAAAACTCCCCAGACCTTGTCGACATTTTAACTTTTTTTCCATCCTTAAAAAGATTTGCAAATTGAACAAGCTGAACATTCAACCTTTCTTTATCGAACCCAAGCCCTTCCATTGAGGCTTCTATTCTTTTTATATACCCGTGATGGTCAGCACCCCAGACGTTAATCAATTTATCAAAACCTCTATCTATCTTATCCTTGTGATAGGCAATATCAGAGGCGAAATAAGTAGCTCTGCCATCATCCCTTATGAGAACTCTATTTTTATCGTCCCCTGTGGAGTTTGTATTTAGCCATAACGCACCATTTTCTTCATATGCTAATTGTTTAGTTTTTAGCTTATCAATGGCTGAGGAAATTTGTGAGCTTTCATCGGAAACGCTACCGAGGGTAGATTCATAAAACCAATGATCGAATGATACATTGAATAATTTAAGGTCTTTTCTTATTGAGTCGAGAACTTCTTCCAGAGCAAAGTCTTTGATTCTAGACCATAGTTCCCGATGGCTCTTTTGAATCCTGAGAATAATTTCATCTATCTCTTTCTCCTCATCATCTGGAAGATCATTAATATATGATGAAGCATCTATCTCTAAGTAATTATTTTTTGAAGCAAATGCATCTCCTATTTCAGATATATAAGAGCCTTTGTAAGCATTCTTAGGAAAGAAATCTTCAAATTCTTTTTGGTATATCCTAATGAAAACACTAGCCGTTAAGATATCTATTTGTCTCCCAGCATCATTTATGTAGTATTCCTTTTCTACTTTATACCCAGAGGATTTTAAAATCCTTGATAGAGCATCTCCATAAGCAGCACCTCTTCCATGACCAACATGCAGAGGTCCGGTTGGGTTTGCAGAGACAAACTCTATTTGTATAGATTTGCCTTTGTTTTTTTCAGACGTACCAAAATTTTCAGGATTTTTATTTGCTGAATGAACTGCTGAAAAAAAATCAGATCTTTTCAAAGTTATATTAATGAAGCCCGGACCAGCTGATTCTACTTTTTCATATTTATTTAGAAGGGTTAGCTGTTGCACCAACTTGGCTGCAAGTTCTTTTGGGTTGGTTTTAAGAATGCTGGCGGCAATCATGCACGCATTTGTAGTGACGTGCCCTTTAGATAAATCATCAGTTACATTGGAGGAGTATTTTGTTTTAATGACCTCGGCCTGCTCTTTACTGATGTTTGGTATTAGCGATAGAAAGTTATCTATCTCTAAATTAATACTTTCAATCATTACTTAGCTCTTCCTACATAACTTGCATTTCTAGTATCGACTTTTACTATTTCCCCTTCATTAACAAATAAAGGCACTTGGACGATTACTCCAGTTTCCAACTCAGCAGGTTTTGTTGCGCCTGAAACAGTATCTCCTTTTACACCAGGCTCTGAGCTTGCAATTTTGAGCTCAACTATCACAGGAGGGTCTACAAGAATAGGTTGATCATTCCATAAAACAATCTGGCATGGCTCTTGGCCTGAAAGCCATTTTTTGGCATCACCCATTTCAGAAGATCCAATTTCAATTTGTTCAAACGTGACAGAGTCCATAAAATGCCAGCTTTCACCATCCGTGTATAGAAACTCCATATCCTTATGATCTACATCAGCAGTTTCAGCTGATTCTCCAGACTTGAATGTTTTATCGTTAGTATTTCCTGTAAGTAAGTTTTTGTACTTTACTCGCATAACTGCTTGACCTTTTCCAGGCTTATGAAATTCATGCTCTATTATTGAGCAGGGCGAGTTATCTATTAATAGTTTAGTTCCATTCTTAAATTGATTGGTTGAAATTTTCATTTTGAATATATTTTTATGTTATTTTATAAATAGTTATCGAGGAAAACTATGAAAAAATTATTTACGTTAATTGCCATTAGTGCAATTGTAACTTCTTGCGCACCAAGTGGCGAACAATCTCAGTCATTAGATGACCTAGATTTATTTCTAGCATCTGTTGAAGAGGAGAATAAGATTGAGGGCCCAATAGCAAGCTCAGCTTATTGGATAGGATCGAATTTTATTACCTATGATTCTCAAAAAGTAGTTGCTGACTATGGAAAAAGAAATACGTTAGAGGCTTTAGAGACATCAAGAAAGGCATCAACTTTTAATAATTTAGAAGTATCTGAATCTGATAGAAGAAAGCTGGAGCTTTTAAAAAGCTCATTTGTAATGCCCCCACCTTTTGATGAGGATTTAGCCGGAGAGCTTTCTCAGATTTCTACAAAACTCGAAGCTATGTATGGAACTGGAAAACATTGTTATGAAGATGGGACATGCCTGGATTTAGAGGCCTTTGAAAATATTATTGATGCTTCGCGTGATCCAGATGAGCTATTAAAGGCATGGATGGGATGGCATGAAATTGGAAAACCTATGAAGCCGATGTATATGAGGATGGTAGAAATTGGCAATCAAGGCTCTCAAGATTTAGGCTTCGATGGCTTGAGCGATCTATGGTTCAGTAAGTACGACATGCCAGCAGATAAATTTTTAGATGAGACAGATAGGGTTTGGGAAGAGGTAAAGCCTTTATACGAAGCACTTCATTGCCATGTCAGAAGTCAACTTAATGCCAAATATGGTGATGAGGAAGTCTCTTTAGAAGGCCCATTGCCAGTTCACTTGCTTGGAAATATGTGGGGACAGTCTTGGAGTAATATTTATGATATTGCTTACACAGAAGCTAGTAGTAACTCGGTAGATGTAACCCAGATTATTGAAGACAAAAAAATTAATGAAAAGAACATGGTTGAGTTAGCAGAAAACTTCTTTTTATCTATGGGATTTGAATCTCTACCTGATTCCTTTTGGGAACGCTCGTTATTTATCAAGCCTGTCGATAGGAGCGTTGTATGCCATGCTTCAGCTTGGAATCTTGATCCAGAGACCAATGATCTCAGAATTAAAATGTGCATAGAAAAAAATGAAGAAGACTTTATAACTATTCATCATGAGCTAGGACACATTTTTTACTACCAAGCATACAACCACTTGCCAACCTTATTTCAAGGAGGAGCTAATGATGGCTTCCATGAGGCATTTGGAGATCTATTAACTCTATCCATCACTCCAGAGTATTTAAATAAGATTGGCTTTATCTCAGAGGCAGAAGCCGAAAATGCAAAAACTGATGCAATAGGTTTATTGATGAAACAGGCTTTAGAAGGAGTTGTTGTAATACCCTGGGCATTAATGCTTGATAAGTGGAGATCTGGTGTATTTAACGGCGATATTACTGAGGATAATTTAAATCAATCTTGGTGGGATATGAGAGAATCTTATCAAGGGATAACATCCCCTGTTGAAAGATCTGAGGACTATTTTGATCCAGGTGCTAAATATCATGTGCCTGCTAACACTCCTTATACTAGATATTATCTTGCACGAATTATGCAGTATCAGTTCCATGAATCTTTATGTAAAGAAATAGGGTTTTCTGGTCCGCTTCATGAATGTTCTATCTACGGAAATGCTAAGGCTGGTAAAAAAATAATTGCCACTATGGCGATGGGTCAAAGTGTTCCATGGCAGGACTCTTTTGAAAAAATTACTGGTACAAGAGAGTTAAGCGGAACATCTGTAATGAATTATTATCGCCCACTGAAGCAGTGGCTAGATAAGCAGAATGAAAATAGAGCATGTGGTTGGGGCAGCTAATGAAATCATTAATCAATATTATTATTTCATTTGTTGTTTTTGTTATAGCTATTGCTATAGCGAATGCATCAGGAAGTTCCTTGGTACTTCAAGCAGTTTTTATTGCTTTCTCAATTCAATGGATCGCTTTTATTCCAGCTTATATTTTTCAGACTGAAAAATTTTATGACCTAATGGGAAGCATTACTTACCTAACTGTAATTTGGTTCACCTTAATGAGCTCATCAAATGAATTAGCACTGACAAACATTGGCAATATTATCATTGTACTTTTGATATCTAGCTGGGCCGTAAGGCTTGGAACTTTTTTATTTTTAAGAATTAAAAAAGACGGAGAGGACAAAAGATTCAGAACTATCAAGCCCTCTGCATCACGATTTTTTATGACATGGACACTCCAAGGTCTTTGGGTTTCATTGTGCTCAATGTGTGCCTTAACAGCTATTTCCTCCGAAAATGGAATTATTCTCAACCTTTTCTTTTACATAGGTGTAGTAATATTTATATTTGGCTTTGCTATTGAAATTATTGCAGATAATCAAAAATCTAAATTTAGATCTATAGAAGCTAATAAAGATAGCTTTATAACAACTGGTCTATGGGCTAAATCTAGGCATCCTAATTATCTTGGAGAAATTCTTTTATGGTTGGGAGTTGCGGTTATATCTTTTTCATCCTTGAGTGGGTGGCAGTACCTGACTTTAATATCGCCAATATTCACTTATCTTTTATTAGTATATGTAAGTGGTGTGAGAATGCTTGAAGAAAGAGGTGAGAAGAAATGGGGTCATAATGAGGAATATATAAAATATAAATCTACGACTCCAAGATTATTCTTTAACTTAAAATAGAACATATAATTAATAGGCTTAATACTAATAAGTATATTTAAAAGCCATTAATACTTTTTAAATAACTAGAATATTTTAACAAAATGTTTTATTTATGTTTTTTGACTGTTAATATGTCGTTCACATAGGGAGATTATTATGACGAAGTTTAATTTAGTTCATTTATTTGTTCTGGTTTCTGTTGCTAATTTTATGAATGCTCAGGACATGGAAAGTGTCTTAGAGGTAGGTAGGGAGAATCAAAAACTATCTGCAGTGTCGCAAGTAAATATAGATGCTACGGAAAGAAAAGCAGACAAAATAGTTAATGAATGGAAAGCTGTTGCAAAACAGGTAGAAGGACTTATTTTATATAACAAGCAAAAAAGGATTCAAATCCAAGCACAGCTAGATCTTATGGATAAGCTAGATGAGCAACTTGTTCAAGTTGTTGTGATGCAAAGACAAATACCACCTCTTGCCCAAAGAATGCTTGAAAGTTTAGAAACATTTATAGGCTTAGATACTCCTTTTAGAAAAGAAGAAAGACAAGAAAGGGTTGATCTAGTTAGATCTTCATTAGCTAAACCAAAGGTAACTGCTTCTGAGCAAGTTCGTCAGGTTTTAGAGGCTTATAATATTGAAGCTGAGTACGGAAGAAAAATTGATACGTACGAGGATACTCTTGCTGATGGAACGGTTGTAAATATATTAGTTGTTGGAAGAATCGGTATGTATTATCAAACGAAAGATGAGCAATCAAGTGGTAGATGGAATAACGAAACGGGCGCTTGGGATGATCTTCCTGGAAGCTACAGAAAACCAATTAGAAACGGCATAAGGATGGCTAAAAAGCTTGCTCCTACTGACATGCTAATGATGCCAGTCATCAAAGGAGAAGTGTAATGAGAAATTTATATATATTCCCACTTTTATTAGCATTCTCTTTAGGCTTAAGCACTCTTGTTTCTGCACAAGATGCCTCTGAAGAGGTTGTAGAAATATCTACTGTTGAGGCTTTGCTTGCCCTTGTTAAAGAAGGTAAAACTAAAGAACAGGCAGCAAATACTCAAAGAGAAGATGATTTCACAGCAAATAAAAACAAACAAGCTTCAATTTTAGCTGCTGAAAAAAGAGAGTTGGCACGTCAAGAAAAAATTGCTGCAACGTTAGAAGCAGAATACAAAAAAAATGAAGATATCTTAAGAGTTAAGGAAGAAGCATACAAGAAAGAACTAGGATCTCTTGTTGAGCTTTTTGGTCATTTGCAAAGTTCTGCAGGCGAAGCAGCAGTTCAGTTCACTGGATCTTTAACTGGAGCTCAATATGGGCAGGAAAGAGTTACATTTTTAAATAGTCTAGTAGGAAAAATGTCAGAAACGACTGAGTTACCAACTATTAGAGAAATTGAAGGTCTTTGGTATGAGCTTCAAAGAGAAATGATAGCCAGTGGCGAAGTTGTATCCTTTACTACTAACGTTATTGACGTTGATGGCGAAACATCAGAATGTAAAGTAACCCGAGTTGGTCTATTCAATGCTGTATGTGATGGCAAGTATTTAGAATATGCATCTTCGAAAGGTCAATACGCATTTTTACCAAGACAGCCAGCAGGAAGATTTACTAAGACTGCTAAAAATGTAGGTAACGCAGAAGCTGGCGAGCAGGTAGGGTTTGGAGTTGATCCAACTGGTCCTACTGGCGGAAGTTTACTTGCCAACCTTATCCAAACACCATCTTTAATGGAAAGAGCACAACAAGGAAGAGAAGTTGGTTATGCAATTATTGCTGTAGGTTTGGTAGCTGTTATATTCTCATTTTGGAAGTTATATAGTTTATACATCACTGGAACTGCAGTTAGAAAACAAACAACCAATAAAGCAGCAGATCCTTCAAATCCACTGGGTAGAGTTCTAAAAGTAGGTCAAGATAACTTTAATAAAGACATTGACACTCTTGAGCTTAAGCTTGCTGAGGCAATTATGGCAGAAAGGCCAGCAATTGATCAGGGCATTGGATTTATTAAGATTATCTCTGTTATAGCTCCTTTGGCAGGTCTTTTAGGAACGGTTACCGGTATGATTGTTACCTTCCAAATGATTACATTATATGGAACAGGCGATCCTAAGTTGATGGCAGGTGGTATATCTCAAGCACTTGTAACTACAGTATTAGGACTTCTTGTTGCTATTCCAACAAGCTTACTTCATTCCTTCACGCAGTCTTCTGCAAGAGGAATAATCAGTATTCTTGAGGAGCAAAGCACAGGTATTCTTGCTGAGAGAGCAGAAACTAAATAAGTATTAATATGCTATTTGCAATATCTGAAGCATTTTCATCCATAAGAGACTTTATGGAGCAAGGCGGAAGCGTGCTTTGGTTAATTGCAATTCTTGTTTTCTTTATGTGGGGTATGATTTTTGAAAGAATATGGTACCTTTCACATGCTTATAATGAATATGTAACTACTCTAGCAAAGCAATGGAAAGAGCGTTCCGATAAAAAATCTTGGCATGCTCTCCAAATTAGAGAGAAGATGATTTCTCAAGCTAAATCAGAGATTAATAAGAATTTAAGTATTATACAAACATGTGTTGTATTGGCTCCATTGCTAGGCCTTCTAGGCACAGTGACGGGAATGATAGAAGTTTTTCAGGTAATGGCGTTTAACGGAGGTGGAGACGCAAGGGCAATGGCTGGAGGTGTCTCAAAGGCAACTCTTCCAACTATGGCCGGCATGGTCGCTGCGCTATCAGGCTCATTCGCAACCATATACCTAACAAGTACCAGTAAAAGACACGAAACCGAACTTAATCAAATTATAAAAAGAGATATTTAGGGGAATTTTTATGAGAAGAAATGCGATAACGAGTGCAGTTCAGGAAGAAAGTGATGAAATCAATCTAACACCAATGCTGGATGTTGTTTTTATTATGCTTATTTTCTTTATTGTTACTGCTAATTTTATAAAAGAACCAGGTTTAGAAATTAATAGACCAGACTCTGATACTGCTGAGACACAAGAAAATGCAGCGATCTTAATTGCTGTAGGTCCAACAGGTGAAGTTTGGATGGATGGAAGAAGAATAGATGTTCGTCAGGTTAAAGCCAACGTTGTTAAATTACTAGCAGATAACCCAAAGGGTTCGGTGGTAATTCAAGCAGATGAAAAAGCTATGGCAGATACCATTATTAAAGTCATGGATGGAGCTCGTGAAGCGGGAGTGAATGCAATATCTCTAGCCTCTGAACCAAAATAATATTATATGAATCAAATCATTTCAACAATTGGTTCTATATTTAAACCTGTACAGGGTTTATATAATAGGGCATTTAATGCTAATAAATATGCTGCAGGTATAGGTCTTTCAGTCATTATTACTACTGCATTATTTTTTGTAATGGTAGTCCTTATCTCGCTTGGAGATAGCGGTATGAAGGCTGTCTCTTATACACATCTGACGCTGCCGACGAATAGAGAGGTGTAG
>OJEE01000062.1_pt1 | contig 23895 bp, 19 predicted proteins | sample 1593231 | NCBI WGS metagenome assembly OJEE01 (sample SAMN05416702, study PRJEB24817) | seawater metagenome | isolation source: Sea water | place: Canada:Atlantic | collected 2013-07 | reverse complement strand
GTGTATAAGAGACAGATATTACTTCTTGTCTTTATGGTTGCTGGCATCTTTTTTATGAAGAATTTGATGCTGACTATATTTACAAAATTATTACTAAAAGTTAAATCTAAGACATATCTATCGCTACTTTTTTGTCTCTCGGCAGCAGTGCTTTCTGCCTTTCTTGATGCACTCACTGTTACCGCTGTTCTTATAGGTGTAACAATTGGGTTCTATCGTATCTTTCATGCCATATCATCAGGAAAGGAATTTGGAGATGCTCGTCATGACTTCCATGATAATTCTGGACTGAGTGAGTTGGGTCATAAAGATATGGAACAATTTAAAGCTTTTCTAAGAGATCTTGTAATGCATGGTGCTGTCGGTACTGCACTTGGTGGAGTTTGTACAATTGTTGGTGAACCACAAAATTTATTAATAGCCAAGGTAGTTGGCTGGGAGTTTTTAGAATTTTTCATGGTCATGGCTCCAATTACAATGCCTGTTTTATTTTTTGGTTTATTAACATGCATAACAGTAGAGAAATTTGCTATTGCTGGATTTGGAAATGAGCTTCCAGATGCTGTTAGAAATATTTTTAATGACTTTGATACCTACGAAAAAAACAATATCACAATTGAACAAAGGGCTGAGCTTTTAATAGAAATGCTGGTTTTAGTATTCCTTGTCATAGCACTAGCACTTCATATAGCAGCTGTTGGGCTTATTGGCTTAGCTGTAATAATTTTACTTACATCTTTTAAAGGTATAACAGAAGAACATAAGCTTGGAGAAGCCTTCCACGAAGCTCTGCCTTTTACAGCTCTATTAGCAGTATTTTTTGCTATTGTTGGGGTAATCGGAGATCAACAGCTATTCATACCAATAATAAGCTTAGTATTAGCTCAAGATCCATCAATGCAACCATCATTATTTTTTATTGCCAATGGTTTCTTATCAGCAATTAGCGATAATGTTTTTGTAGCTACCGTATATATAAATGAGGTTAAGGCAGCTTTTGATAATAATTTAATAAATCGCGAGCAATTTGAAAACTTAGCTGTGGCTATTAACACAGGTACAAATATACCGAGTATTGCTACCCCTAATGGACAAGCGGCATTTTTATTCTTATTAACATCATCACTTGCTCCTCTAATTAATCTTTCCTACTTTAGAATGGTGATTATGGCCCTTCCCTACACAATAGTTCTTTCAATCGTTGGGTTTACTTCAGTCTATTATTTTTTATAAATGACAATATTAGATCGAAGAGTCTGTGTTGCTCCTATGATGCAATACACAGATATGCACGATAGATATCTCTTTCGCCTAATATCAGAAAAAATATTTCTATACACTGAGATGGTTACCACAGGAGCTATTATCTATGGAAAATGTCATCACCAACTAGAATTCAATAACGAAGAACATCCGGTAGCCATTCAGCTTGGCGGTTCTGATATTAAAGATTTGGTTGAATGCTCAAAAATATCTGAAGGTTACGGATACGATGAAATTAATCTAAATGTTGGCTGCCCTTCTGACAGAGTTCAAAAAGGTAGGTTTGGAGCTTGTTTGATGCTTGAGTCAGATCATGTGATGAAATGTCTTGAGTCAATGCAGAATGCAGTAGATATACCTGTTTCAATAAAATGTAGGCTGGGTGTTGATAAAGAAGATAGTTATGAATTTCTATACAATTTTATTAAAACTGTTGAGGGGTCTGGTATTACAACTTTTATTATCCATGCAAGAAATGCAATCCTAGCAGGCCTTAGTCCCAGACAGAACAGACACATACCGCCTTTAAAGTATGATTATGTATATAGACTTAAAAAAGACTTTCCTCATCTTAATATAATAATAAATGGTGGGATCAAATCAATGGAAGAATCTGTTAATCATCTTCAGCATGTAGATGGGGTAATGATAGGGCGAGCAGCTTATGAAAATCCTTTTCTAGTTAAAGACATAGACCACGATATTTTTGGTTTAAAAAGAGAAGTGAAATCAAAAAAAATTATTCTTAATAAATATCTTGATTATGTTGAGGAGAAGCTTGATCAAGGTCATGATCTCTCTAGAATGATGAAGCATTTATTCGGTCTATCAAGAGGTGATAAATTTGCAAAAACTTTTAGAATAAAAATTTTAGAAGTTATTAAGAACAATGATATTAAAAGTTTTCGACAGGATCTAGAGGATTTACTATTCTATTAATCTTTATTGATAAAGCCTTTTCTCTAAATAACTAACCAGCAACCTCTTTCCATACAAATAACTTGGTTGATATAAGAGTTCCTATTATTATCCATACACCTATACCAATGAAGTTTGAATAAACTCCAATTAAGCTTAACCCATCACTAGCAATGGACCTCATTGCATCAGCTAAGAGGCTTAAGGGAAGTATTTGGGCAAATGGTTGTATGTATTCAGGTAAGGTTTCTAAGGGAAAGAAGACCCCCGAGAGAACTAATTGTGGGTAAATGAATAAAGTAGCTAAAACACCTACACTTTCTTGAGTCTTAGCAAGACTTCCCAAGGAAAAACCTAAAGTTAAGAACATGAGAACGCCAAAAATTATGCAGACATATAAATCAAAAATGCTACCAATTATATTGGCTTCCAGTGCAAATAATGCAAATCCAAAAATAACACTAAGTTGACCTAAAACAATTACCATCCTGGCTATAACAATAGCTATTACAAAATCTATAGGTTTAATTGGCGTCACAAACAACCTTTTTAAAATTCCTCTTCTCCTAAATTCCACAACATTAAAACCACTTCCAGCAATACTTAAATTCATGAGCATAAAGGCCATTATTCCAGGTAATAGAAAATCAATATAGGTTTGGGTTCTTGACTTAACATCCTCAATTACCAAATTAAACATAGGATCGTTGCCAGTAATTTCACGCTCTATGGAAAGCAATGATTGACTAAGAATTGGCTCGATAGTTTGGAGAAATTGGCTTTGTGACTTATCTACCAAAAGCGTTATGTTCGTTGACTGTATTTCATCACTCATCTCAAAGGGGATAATCAATACAATCATAATATCTCCATTAATTAACTCGCCTCTTAATTCGTCTTCACTACCTTTAATGACGTTAAATTGATTACTTGCTGACAGTTGATTTATGAATTCAACTGAAAGATTTGATTCCGAATTATTTACAAGACCTATATCAACTGGATCAGCCTCTCCATCGGTAAGACCTACTATAGAGAGAATTACGATAGGTAGGATAAGGCTAAAAATTATGTATTGCTTGTTTCTTAGAAAGATTTGAATAAATACTTTTGTTAAATATGATTTAGGTGAATTAAACATATTAATCTCTTAGTCCATGGCCTGTTAGCGCTATAAAAACATCTTCCATGTTGCCGTTAACAACTTCTCGAACTTTATCTGGGGCATATTGTAAAATAAGATTTTGGGGAGTATCTTCCGCAATGATTTTTCCATAGTCCATAATAGCTATTCGTTGACAAAGAGTTTCGGCCTCCTCCATGTTATGAGTAGTCAGAACTATGGTCATACCCATTTTATTTAAATCCAATATAAGATCCCAGAGACTTCTTTTTGCTTGAGGGTCTAACCCTGTTGTTGGTTCATCGAGAAATAGTACAAGTGGATTGTTAACAAGAGCGCATGCAATAGAAAATCTTTGCTTTTGACCTCCGGATAGCTCATTAGCGTTAGCATTAGCCTTATCTTCTAGATTAACTTTTTTAAGAAGCTCTTTAGGGTCATTACTCAAGGAATATAAAGCACTAAAGAGATTGAGCAATTCGGATAATGTCATTTTATCAAAATACTCATTTGCTTGAAGTTGGACTCCAATAATTTGCTTAACTTGGTATGGATAATCTTGAACATTAATCGAGTTGATAAAAGCGGTGCCGCCATCGATATCCTTTAAGCCCTCTAACATTTCTAGCGTAGTGGTCTTACCGGCTCCATTGGGACCTAAAATCCCATAAACTTCGCCACGATTAATAGATAAAGAAATTCCATCAACTGCATTAAAATATTTTGAGGAGTCATCTGGATTCTCATAGGACTTGACTAAATCAGATGCTTGAATGATTGCCATATTTTCTAATCTATTAAGAAGTCATCCATATCTTCTGTAAAGTTATCTTGAACATTCAAACCATCTTTTATTTCATAATCTAAATATTGTATGTATGAATCTCTAACAAAATAATACTTATCCCCAGAAAGCAAAGATTCAACTTCTAAAAGTCTTTCTCTTGTTTCAAGCGCATCGATCATATTTAAGCCCAAATTAACATCTGATTCTGTCATGTGAAAAGTAACAGATAAAAATGAAGAAACAGGTCTTCCAAATAGATCTCTTAAAGTATGTGGGCCTAAAACAGGTAACATCACATAAGGACCAGCCGGAGCACCCCATATGGCTAAGGTTTGGCCAAAATCTTCCTCATGTCTTTTTAAACCAAAGGCTGTTGCGACATCAAAAATACCATAAAGACCAATAGTTGAGTTGATAACAAATCTAGAGATATCATTCAATGCAGTTAATGGTTTGCCCTGAAGAACCTGATTAACACTTGTATTAATCTCTTCCAAGTTATCAAAGATATTAGTTACACCCTTTTTAACTGGGGTAGGAAACTTAGAATAAAAATTGGCTGTAGGTTTTGCTACTATCCTATCAAGAGATTCATTAAACTGAAAAGTAAGTCTATTTATGTCTTCAAAAGGATCGCTTATATCTTCAGATGATAGGAGGCAAGAAAAAAATAAAAGAGTTACTAGTAGCTTGTTCATAACTTATTATACAGCTGATGCAATAAAGCTTGATAGTTCTGAAATACCATTTGGTGTTTTTTTTAAATCAAAGTTATAGATGCTTTCATCAAAAGGTATAGATGTAATTAGAGGAAGGCCCAGATCCTCTAGATTCGTATAATCTCCTTCAGCTGCAAAATTGGCAATATTATTTTCAACAAACCCACTAATAGGTATATCTAACTTGTTCAAAGTTGAGATTGTCTTTACGAGATCGGCAACAGCCAACTTATTTGGAGTTGTTACTAAAATAGACTTATCAGGTTTTATCTCTGAGGCAATTGTTAAGTATGCATCGCCCGTTCCAGGCGGCATATCTATAAAGAGAAAATCTAACTCACCCCAAATAGTGGATTCAATTAACTGTCTTATAGCCCCACTAAGCATTGGGCCTCTCCATACAGCTGCCTTGTTTGCGTCTAAAATAAAACCCATAGAGTTAATAGATATTCCATTGAACATAACAGGTTCAAACATTTTTTTATCACCCACAGAGATTAAATTGGGTTTAGCATCTATCAAATCAAATAATATATGTTGATTTGGACCGTAAATATCAGCATCCAAGACACCAACCTTAAATGATTTAGACATGTTTAAAGCTAATGCAGCTGTAATTGATGACTTTCCGACACCGCCTTTAGCTGAAGCTATAGCTATTATTTTTTTGATCGTCATAATATTTATAATTTTTCACCTATAATACAATTAATATATGAACGTACCTACAAATAATCATAGAAAAATACTTGTAACTCAAGCATTGCCTTATGCAAATGCGCCTCTTCATCTGGGGCATATTTTAGAGGCTGTTCAAACTGATATATGGGTAAGATTTCAAAATATACTAGGGAATGAATGTTTATTTTTTTGTGCAGATGATACTCATGGCACTCCAGTCATGCTTAAAGCCAAAGAGCTTGGTATAACTCCTGAAGAATTAGTTAGTAATATACATGTGGATCATAAAGAAACTTATCAGCTCTACAACATAGGCTTCACAAATTTTCATACAACTCACTCAGATGAAAATAGAAAGCTTTCTGAGTTTATATATACCAAAGCGAAAGAGAATGATTTTATTACTCGCAAAACAATAGAGCAGTTATACGATGAGAAAGAATCAATGTTCTTATCTGATAGGTTTGTAAAAGGCTCTTGCCCTAAATGCAATGAACCTGATCAGTATGCAGATGGATGTAGTAAGTGTGGAGCAACATACGATATTAAAGAAATAAAAGACCCTATATCAGTAATTTCAGGTACTAAGCCAATCACTAAAGAAAGTGAACATATATTCTTTAACCTACCAAAAAAACTCGATGAACTTAAGGGTTTCTTGAATAATGCGGACTTACAAAAACCAATAACAAATAAATTAAGTGAATGGCTTAATGATGATCTTCAGCAATGGGACATATCAAGGGATGCTCCTTATTTTGGATTTAAGATTCCTGGTGAGGTTGATAAATATTTTTATGTATGGGTGGATGCTCCTATTGGATATATGGCCTCTATGGAAAACTGGGCTTCTGCAAATGGTCGAGATATGGCAGAGCTATGGTCTGACTCATCTGAATATGAGATATATCACTTCATAGGAAAGGATATTGCATATTTTCATGGTCTTTTTTGGCCAGCCCTCTTAAGTGCAGCAAACTTTAAATTACCAGATGGAATATACGTTCATGGCTTTTTGACTATAAATGGTGAAAAAATGTCGAAATCTAAAGGAACCGGTATTCTTGCTAGAGAATTTGCATCCTTATGTGATCCTGAAACGCTTAGATACTACCTAGCTGCTAAATTAAATAATAAAGTTGAGGATATAGATCTAAACTTTGAGGATTATGCACAAAGAGTTAATTCTGATCTAGTGGGTAAATATTTAAATATTGCTAGTCGCTGTGCTTCTTTTATTAAGAAGAATGATTACAAATTAAGTGAGAGTATTAATACTGATCTTGTTGATGAATTGATTTCAAGCAAGGGTTTGATAGAAGAACATTTTGAAGCTAGAAATTACTCAAAAGCTGTTAGGTTAATAATGGATCTTGCTGATAGGGTTAATAAATATATTAATGATGAGACTCCATGGAAAAAAGATCAAACTGAGGCTGCCTTTATAGCTTCCACCGCATTAAATGCTTTTAATATTCTCACAATATACCTAAGACCCGTTCTTCCCAAGCTAACTGATGAAGCTTTCAAATTTTTAAACAACGATAAAATATCATTTTCTGATGTCAGCACACAAATTACTAATGATATTAATGATTACAAGCCCTTACTACAAAGAATTGATCCTATAATTATTCCTGAGGAAGAAAATATGACAGAAGATAATAACTATATAAACATAGATGAATTTAGTGCTGTTGACCTTAGGGTTGCCAGAATCTCTGAGGCATCTTTAGTAGAAGGAGCAGATAAATTACTTCGACTTAAACTAGATGTTGGTGAATTAGGTGAAAGACAGGTGTTTGCAGGTATTAAAAAAGCTTATGACCCAGAGATGCTAAAGGATAAGTTAGTGATCTTGGTCAGCAATTTGGCGCCTAGGCAAATGAAATTTGGATTATCTGAGGGTATGGTCTTAGCCTCTAGTGATGATGAGGGAATATATTTAATATCACCTGATTCAGGAGCTAAAGCTGGGCTTAGGGTTAAATAATGAGTAAGCAAGTAGATATAGTTGTAATAGGAGCTGGGCCTGTAGGCCTGTTCACAGTATTTGAAGCAGGGTTGCTTGGTTTGAACTGTGTTTTGATAGATAACTTAGACAAGCCCGGGGGGCAATGCGCTGAACTCTATCCTGAGAAACCTATCTATGATATTCCTGGAGTCCCACATCAAACAGGACAAGAGCATGTTAATGCCCTATTGGAACAAATCAAGCCCTTTAAATATGACTTATATTTAAATCAAAGAGTTGATAGTCTTGAAAAAATTAATATTGATAGTGATGATTATTGGCAAGTAATAACAAGTGAAGGAAATACCTTTGCTACTAAAAATGTATTTATTGCTGCTGGAGCCGGTTCATTTGAGGCAAGAAGACCTCCTAATATAGAAGAGCCTGATAGCTATCTGGATAAGGGTGTTAGCTATGCTGTCAGATCAGTTGATAGGTATAGAGATAAAGATGTATTTATATTTGGTGGTGGTGACTCAGCGCTTGATTGGACTTTAGAACTAGCTGATAAGGCCAAGAGTCTGTCTCTTGTTCATAGAAGAGATGCATTTAGAGGTGCCCTTCATTCTGAGGAAAAAGTTAGAGAGTTAGTTAAATCAAAAAAAGTAAGTCTTCTTACTCCATACGTAATAAACGCTATTACAGGAAATGAGAAAGTTACTGGTGTTTCATTAAAGAATTTTGATACGAATGAAATTGAAGAATTTAAGGCTGATGAGATAGTGTTTCTCTTTGGGTTAAATAAAAAACTAGGTCCAATTTTAGAATGGGAACTCGAACTAAATAATAAGAAAATTAATGTTAATACTGAAAACTTTCAAACATCAAAAGCAGGAATATTTGCGGTTGGAGATATAAATGATTATCCAGGAAAGTTAGATTTAATACTTTCAGGCTTTCATGAGACTACATTAGCTGTTCAGGAAGCCTATAAGAGAATTTATCCCGGAGAAAGAGTTCCATTTGGCTATACTACTTCGAATACAAAGCTTCAGCAGAAGCTTGGTGTGGCTGATAAGTAAATTGGAACTAATTAACTTAATTCATATGGAGCTTCCACAAATTCAATGTGGACGTTGCGACACACCTGGTTGTAATCAGTATGCAGAAGCTATAGTAAATGGTGCTCCTCATGATAGATGCGTTCCAGGCGGTCAAGAGACTCTTAATGCATTAAATAAGTTACTTGGCAGTAATTTACCAAATGTAAATTTAGATTATGGGCCGACTATAAATGCTCAGAAAGTTCGTATTATTGAAGAGGAATGTATAGGCTGTAAAAAATGTATAACCGCATGTCCGGTTGATGCAATCATGGGCGCTACAAATTTAATGCATTCGGTTATTGACGACATATGCACTGGTTGTGAGCTTTGTATAGAGCCTTGTCCAGTAGATTGTATTGAAATTGTTGAAGTCGCTAAATCTGATATAGCCGAGCCTAGAAAAGTGTCTCAATCATTTTATGATTTAAAAGAATCTTTAGATTTAAATATCAAACGATCAAAAATTGATAATTTTTCGGATGAAAATATGGATATTAGTAATATTATCAATACTCAAATCTTAAATAGAAGCGTAGATAAATCTATTGGTCTAGAAAAAATGCAACATACAATTACCAAATCAGATCTAGAGAAATTACATAATTTTGATCAAGTTGATATAGATACATTTATTAATGAGAATCTAGAGAAATGATGAAGGATAGGTTTAGGAAGTACCTTCCCGTCGTTGTTGATTTAGAGACAGGCGGCTTTGATCCAGTAAAAAATGCTGTCTTAGAGATAGCAATAACCTTGGTAGAAGAAGAAGATAATATTTTAGTAGTTGGAGAAACTTTTAGGTTTCATATAGAGCCATATGAGGGGTTGCTTGTAGAGCAGGAATCTCTTGATTTCACTAAAATTGTCTTAGACCATCCTTTGAGGAATGCTGTTACTGAAGAGCATGCATTAAAGGAACTATTTAAAATTATAAACAAGGCTAAAACTAAATACGAATGCTCTAGGGCAATCTTAGTTGGTCACAACGCACATTTTGATAGCTCGTTTATGAATGCAGCAGTGGAAAGAAATAATATAAAACGATCACCCTTCCACCCTTTCTCTGTATTAGATACGGTTACATTGGGAGCTTTAGCTACAAACCAAACAGTACTTGCAAGAATTTGCGAAGGTCTAGAGGTTGATTACGATCCAAAGGAAGCTCATTCAGCCGCCTATGACTCAGACGTTACAGCAAAAGTATTTTGTAAAATAATAAATGAATTTAATCTGAAGTCTGATTAGACGCGCTATCAATAACAGTCTTTAACTCACCTGCTTCATGCATTTGAGTAACAATATCACATCCACCAATTAACTCTCCACTGACAAAAACTTGTGGAAATGTTGGCCAATCAGATATTGATGGTAACGTTGATCTAACGTCACTATTTTCAAGAATATCAATATAAGAAAATTTTGCTTCGCAGTCTATCAAAGCCTGTACCGTTTTTGCAGAAAATCCACATTTAGGCTCGTAAGGAGTGCCTTTCATAAATATAAGAATATCGTTTTCTTTAATTTGTTGTTTTAATTTTTCTTCTACGCTCATGACTATCCTTTTGTTATGTCTATATATTTCTTTATAGTGTCATCAAACCCGAAATTCAAGGCATCAACTATAATTGCGTGTCCAATTGACACTTCATCAACTCCCCCAATTCTAACAAGCTCTGGAAGATTTAGTAAATTAAGATCGTGTCCTGCATTAACTAAAATATTAAATTGATTTGCTTTTTGTATTATAGACTTAATAAGAGAAGATATAGCAAAGTCTTGTTTAGCTATACATTGCGCGAAATAGCCAGTGTGAATTTCTATTGAATTAGCTCCCATTAAAGCAGCATAATCGACTGCTTCTAAATTTGCTTCACCATTTTTAGTGCTATCTACAAAAAGACTAACTCGAGATTTTGGTGATATAGCCTTTAGCTCATAGATAATTTCTTTAAGTTTATTATCATGGTCACCGGGCTCCCATCCATGGTCTGAGGTTATCTGATTAGGTAAATCAGGTACTAGTGTTATTTGATCTGGCTGGCATTCTTTGACAAGATTAACAAAACCTTTGAAAGGCTCTGAAGGCATAGAAAAAGGATTTCCTTCAATATTAAATTCAACTTGTCTATTCTTACAAAGCTGGGATGAAGAGATGACATCTTCACTGGTAGCATGCCTATGATCTGGTCTTGGATGAAGTGTTAAACCTGAGACACCTAAATCAATTGCCCTGTTAGCAAAATCTTCAAGCGAAGGATTGCCCTCACCTCTTGCATTTCTTAAAAGCGCTATTTTATTTAGATTAATGCTTAATTTCATTGAATTATTATAAAGCGTAAAGACAAATTATCTATATAGATCATTCTTCTCATCTACAGTAAGGTCTAGCGCATCATTTATGCCATAGGATGATTTTGAAAAACCCTTCATGAGAATAACTGGCTTTAATTCATCCCCCTGGCCCATTAAAAGACCAGCAGCAGCTGCAAGCTCATCTGCTATTGCTATTTCAGTGCTTTTTAATGTGTTGCCGTAAATATCGCTCTCACCTTTTAAATCTATTAAGCTCTGAATATTTGCACTAGCTAGGGCGAAATTGGTTACTCCAGATCTGTAGGGCCTAGACATAGAGTCAGTTATGACCACTGAGATATTTATATTTAATGATTTAGATATAAAAGATTGAATAATTTCAGCGCTGCTTGATGGGTCTATCGGTAGAAGTAAGACTAAATTTTCATCCTGAGGAATATTAGACCTATCAATGCCAGCATTGATATGAATAAAACCTAGATTATGCTCAACAATAATGACGTTTTTTTCTGTACTAATTATTGATTTAGATTCATTAAGGATCAATTGAATAAATGCAGGGTTTCTATTGAGCTCCACGCCTAAATCAATAGCGCTTTGAGAAGGAATGACATCATCAAGATTTATGTATCTGTTTTCAGCTTTTGAAATTATTTTTTGAGCAATAATTAAAATATCCCCATCTTCAAGTAATAAATTATTGTCGGATATAGACTTAAGAATTATTTCATTAAGGTTATCACCGGGCTCAATTAAAGGGAATTTCTTTAATGCTATTAAATTTAAATGGTCCATTTATATGTTGAGTAACTCTCTGCTGCTAACAATAATATATAATCTTTAGAAATCCTAATTTAATTATAAAATGTCAGCTTTAGATCATAAATTACTAGATATATTAATATGCCCTATTTCGAAGAGTTCTTTGAAATACGATAAAGAAAACAATGGATTAATATCTGAAGAAGCTGGCCTGGCTTACCCAATTAAGGATGGTATTCCAGTAATGCTTCCTGAAGAAGCTAGAAAGTTATAGTGTTACGCATCTCTTTTAACCATTAGGTTACAATTACTTTTTTATAAGCGCCCGTAGCTCAGCTGGATAGAGTACTTGGCTACGAACCAAGGGGTCGGGAGTTCGAATCTCTCCGGGCGCGCCATCTTTATTATTTCTAAATTGGTTCAATATAAATAACTTGTGAAGCTTTAGAGTCATCTTTAAAAACTTTTCTTTCTTCTTAATGCCTTTACATTTAAACTGCTATTTCTTTCAAGTACAGCCTCTCCCTAGTCGCGACGGCCTCTATAGACGTTGTACTTGTTAGTTCAAGTTTAACCTCCACATCAAATTCTGTAGATTCTTTTAGAACTGCTATAATACTATTTCTTTCAAGTGCGTCTATTACTGGCTTCTACAGATGATGCGCTTGTTAGTTCAACTTTAGATGTTCTAATTTTGAAAGCTGGAGAGATATGAATAATTGGATTCACTTAGTTATATATGGATGTCTTGCAATTGGAATATTTGCATTTATGCTAAATTTGGCTTACTAGATATGCCTGATCTTTCTATTTAATAGCTTCCAATTCAGTAATTTTCTCCAACCATTCCTTTTCTGCAACTTCAAGTTCACCAGATAATTCTGATTGGTTTCTAACAAGATCCTGCATATCATCTCTTCTGTCTGCATCGTAAATATTGGGATCTGCAAGTTTTATATTTGTATCTTCTAACTTTCCATTTAATCGGCTGATTCTTTTTTCCAAAGAGCTAATAGACGATTTTAAATTTTTAATTAATAAAGTCATATCTGTCTTGACTATATCTTTTACTTTTACTTTTTTGCTATCTGCTTTTTCAATATTCGGTTTCAGTATGTAGTCCTTGTAATCGTCAAGGTCGCCATCAAAAACATCAACTGTCTTATTATCAACAAGGTAAAAGGTATCAACAGAACTGCTTAGAAGGTGTCTGTCATGCGAAATTAGAAGGATGGCTCCTTTAAAGGATTGGAGTGCCATTGTTAGAGCATGTCGCATATCCATATCCAAGTGATTGGTAGGCTCATCCATTAATAAAATATTAGGTTTTTGGTAGGCAATAATGGCAAATGCTAATCTTGCTTTTTCACCACCAGAAAATAAATCTATTGGCTCTTTGACCTTGTCTCCCTTGAAATTAAATCCACCAAGATAAGTTCTTATTTGTTTCTCAGCTTTTGTTTCATCAAGTCTATAGATATGTGAAAAGGCAGAGATAGATAAATCAAGATCATCAACCTGATGCTGCGAGAAATAACCTACTTTAAAGTTATTACCAGCTAGACGCTCACCATCTATTAAAGGAATACTTCCTACTAAGGATTTTATTAGCGTCGACTTACCAGCACCATTTGGACCAAGTAAACCGATCCGATCTCCTGGACTAATTGAAAGGTTAATATTTGATAAGATAATTTCTTCATAGCCTAGATTAGAGGTGTTTAGTGAAACCAATGGATTAGATATCTTCTCTGTTTCAGGAATAGTAAAGCTAAAGGGTGAATCAATATGAGCTGGGGCTATTAATTCCATTTTCTCAAGAGCCTTTACCCTGCTTTGTGCCTGCCTAGCTTTTGTTGCTTTAGCTTTAAATCTATTTATAAAGCTTTGCATATGAGCGACTTCTTTCTGTTGCTTAATGAAGTTACTTTCAACCTCTGCCATACGCTCAGCTCGAATAATCTCAAATTGAGAATAGTTACCGGTATAAAGTTCAATAGATTGTCTGTGAAGGTGGGCTATAGAGCTAACGCAATCATCTAAGAATTCTCTATCATGTGAAATTAGTAGCAAAGCTCCTGGAAATGATTTTATCCAATCAGAAAGCCATAAAATAGCATCTAAGTCTAAGTGATTGGTAGGCTCATCAAGCAACATTAGATCTGAAGGTTGCATTAAAGTTTTAGCCAAATTTAATCTCACTCTCCAGCCACCTGAAAAGTCTTTAAGTGATTTACCAAAATCTTCCTGCTTGAATCCTAACCCACTCATAAGCTTTTCCGCCTTTGATTGAGCTGTATAGCCTCCTAAAGAAGAGTAATTTTCATATAGCTCACCGAGGAGCTCAAATTTCTCATCATTCTCTGCTTTGGATATTTCTTCCTGTATCTCAAGAAGCCTAAAGTCTCCTGAGAGAACGTAATCAAGAGCCACTTCGTCTGATGATGGAACTTCTTGGGCTAGGTATGAAATCCTAAGAGAGCTAGGAAAGTTGATGCAACTTTGATCTATTTCAAGTTCACCTTTAATAATTTTAAAAAGACTGGTTTTCCCTGTACCGTTTGCGCCAACAAGACCAACCTTTTGATGATGATGAATCATGAATGAAACATCATCAAAGAGAGTCTTCCCGCCGAGAACTAGTTCTAAATTATTAAAAGAAAGCATTATATGGGTTTAAAAAAAAGCTAGTGTATCAAATGAAAAATCTAAAGCAATTAATGGTTCAACAATTAGGTATTTAAACCGGCGCTATATCCCGAAGCCCATGCCCATTGAAAATTAAATCCTCCAAGATGACCTGTGACATCCAGAACCTCGCCTATAAAAAATAACCCAGGTTGGTTTAATACTTCCATTGTCTTTGAGCTTATTTGATGAACGTCAACACCTCCAAGAGTAACTTCTGCTGTCCGATACCCCTCTGTAGATGATGGTTTTAATAACCAATTATTTAAATTATTAGCAATTAAAGTAATTTCTGCTTTAGACCATTCCGCCAATGGTTTCTCTGATAAGTTACTCCATAATAAAGATTCTAATTCAGCAACAAGCGCCTTAGACATAAAAGTATTTAGAAATGATCTTAATAAAAGCTTTGGGCTCTCATCCTTTGCTTCGGTAATTAATAAATTAGCGTCATGGCTCGGTAATAAATTTATAGCTATATAATCGCCCTCTTTCCAATAGCTAGAAATTTGTAATACCGCTGGGCCGCTTAATCCCCTGTGAGTGAAAAGAATATCTTCTTCAAACGTTTGTCCATTACAAGAGATTCTTATTCCATGAGAAACACCTGAAAGCCTTCCGCATATCTCACTCATATAATCAGTGAATATAAAGGGTACTAAACCAGCTCTCAATGAAGTAACAGATAAATTAAATTGCTTTGCAAGATCATAACCAAAACCACTACCACCAAGAGTTGGAATCGATAGTGCTCCAGTAGCTACAATTAAGGATGATGTAACATATTTTGTAATCGTCTTATCTTCAGACTTGTCGTTAATAGTAGAAATTGAATAACTACTTTCTACTTTATTAAAATGTACTTTTGAAGCATTAGTATTTTTAATAAGATCAACATTATGCAATTCACATTCGTTTAACAGTAACTTAACAATGTCTTTGGCGGAATTAACGCAAAATAGCTGATTGCGCTTTTTGGTATCGTGCTCAATACCGTAAGAATCTACTAAATCTATAAAATCTTGAGGAGAGTAGCTACTTAATGCTGATTTACAGAAATGTTCATTTTTAGAAATAAAATTATCAGGGTCAACAAAATGATTCGTGAAGTTACACTTTCCTCCACCTGACATAAGAATTTTTTTACCAGCTTTATTTGATTTTTCTATAACAAGAACTTTTTTATTTCTCTTTGCTGCAGTGATTGCTGAAAAGAGACCGGCTGCCCCTGCGCCTAGGACTATGACATCGTATGTATTGACCGACTGAGACATATAAATTATTTTATAGAAGAATACTAACCTTTTCTATTTTTACTTCTTGTTCTATGGTTGAATCCAGCTCTAGGATTAAAGTTTTTCTTTTTCTTCTTATCTCCAGAAGGGACTACTTCGATTGGTTCAAAGCCTGCTACCTCTACCCTAGGGAGAGTTTGATTTAGTAACTTTTCGATATCCTTAAGTAAACGGAATTCATCAGAGCTAACAAGAGTTATCGCCTTTCCCTCATCTCCCCCTCTTCCAGTTCTTCCAATTCTATGAATATAATCCTTTGCCACAGTAGGAACATCAAAGTTTATTACTTGTGACATTTTTTTGATGTCAATTCCACGAGCCGCAACATCTGTTGCTACAAGTATCTTAGTTTTATTATTTTTAAATGCTTCAAGGGCTTTCATTCTATTATTCTGTGTTTTATTTCCATGAATAGCTTGTGCTTTAATACCTACCTTATCCAATTGCTTTTGAAGTCTATCTGCACCGTGCTTTGTTCTTGTAAAGACTAATGCCTGTGACCATCCTTCAGTCTCAATAAGTTCAATTAAGAGTTCTGCTTTTCTTGATTTATCAACCGGATGAACATAATGCTCAATATTGGCCCCTGTCTCTCCATCGGTGGTAACAGATATCTCTATAGCACGCTCTGATAGTTCTTTAGCTAATGCTCTAAAAGAGTTAGAAAAGGTAGCTGTAAACATTAAATTTTGTCTTCTTTCAGGAAGAAGACCTACTATTTTTTTAATATCATGAATAAAGCCCATATCTAACATTTGATCAGCTTCGTCGAGAACTAAAATTTCAATATTTTTAAAATTGACTGATTTCTGGTTATATAGGTCTAATAATCTGCCAGGAGTAGCGACTAATACATCAACTCCTTTTCGTAATTTTAATTGTTGATTATGGATTCTAGCCCCACCATAGACAGCAGTAGATCTAGTTCCTAAATACTTACTATATGTATTAACATTTTCGTTAACTTGCGCGGCCAATTCTCTTGTTGGAGTTATTATTAAAGCCCTTAATTGATGGCCTTTAAACGCATTTTTTGGATCTGAAAGTTTGTGCAATATTGGAAGGACAAATGCAGCTGTTTTCCCGGTCCCGGTTTGTGCAGCAGCCATTACATCGCTATTATTTAGAATTGCAGGTATTACCTCGGCCTGAATCGGGGTAGGTTTATCGTATTTTTGATCTTTTAATGATCTAACAATTGGGTCTGATAATTTTAGATCATCAAAATTCATTTATAGCCTTTGCTTAATTAATGCCGGAAGAGTACAGATAAGTTGTGTAATGGTCAATGTTTTAAAATAATCAATATTAATCATAGGAAGTAAGGTTTTTAAAGGAACTAGATAACTTTATAATTATAAAATCATATTAATACTTCTATCTATAACCCAATAGAAACCAACACCACCCAAAAGATAAGAAACAAAAATAGGGTAATTAATTTGAAGTGAGCTTCTTTTGATTACATAAATACATAGTAGGAATATTAGTATTACTAGAATCTGACCAATTTCTATTCCTATATTAAAAAATAGTAACGAGTAAAAGAGGTTGCTATCACTTAAACCTATCTCAGTAAGTGCTGATGCAAACCCAAATCCATGAAGCAATCCAAATCCAAAAGCAATGAACCAAGGAGTAGTTTTATATAGTTTATTTTGACTAATTTCTAAAGCTAGATAAACAATGGTAACAGCGATTAAAATTTCAACTGTTGATTGGGGTATTAGGACAGCACCAGTTACAGAAAGGGCTAACGTAATACTGTGAGCTAAGGTAAATGCAGTGACTGTTTTGATAACGTTAAAAAAGCCGCTAACAATAAGAAGGAGGCCAAGTAAAAATAAGATATGGTCTAAGCCTGAAAATAAGTGAGCCAAACCTAAGTTAAAATAACCACTTCCATAAATAGTAATTTTCTTAGGCACGAGTAACTTTGAATTTCTTAAATTAATAAGACCCTCGAAGACTTGGCCGTCAAGGTAGTTAATTGTTACTAGAGCATCGGTTAGAACACTTAGATCAGTAATTTCTAGATAATCTCCTTTGATGGAGGATTCACAATCTAGCTTAATATTTTCAACAACATACTTGCCTTGATAATAAAGAGATTCATTGACTCTTGAGCAAGCTAGCGGAAATACAACCTCACCTCTTTGGCCAATATTCTTTTTAGGGTACATCCACTGAGCCTGATATTCAAAAGAAACCTCATCGACTTCATTAAGGACAAGATGAGCAGGATTAAACTCATGAGCTGATAGATATGATGGGACGAGAATACTAGTAATTAGTAAAAGAGCAGCTACCCTATTCATCAAACTTTAAGTTTGGATTTATTATTACCTTATATTCAGACTTAATTTGATCTATATAGTTACTGACTGCTGCTTCTTTATTAAACGATATTAGATCAACTTCTACCTGTTTAAGAACTTGAGCAATTTCAGGGTAGTAACCTTGTTTTGAATCTATTACGAAAACAATATGATGTCCAAATGATGACTTGAAAGGCCCAACCCATTGATTTAACTTAACTTGATTAAAGTTTAAGGCAAACTGCCTGCCGAAATTTCCTGATATTTCATCAAGATTATTATCGCTAAAACTTTTACCCAAAAAAAAGGGATCCGATTTTATAGTCTGATTATTATTTATAACTTTTTTGAAGGCTATGTTTGATCTTTCTTCAGAATTATTTTCTGCTGAAAAGAAGTAATGCTTAAAGGTATGTGTTGGTTGAATATAATATTTTTCTTTGTTGGATGAATAAAAATCTGTAAGGTCTTTGTTTGACGGCGGTTCAGACATAGATTCTTGTTTTAGAAAAGTTATTTTTTGAGCGAGTCTTCTTTTAATAATTCTATCTTCTCTATCCAGTCCTAAAAGAAGCGCCTCTCTATATAAAATTTCCTCCTCTACTAAATTACTAATAATCCTACTAATCTCATCATCAGTTGGATTTCGACCGACTTGAGATTTCCAAGCGCTAATCAGACTAGTAATTTCTTGATCTGAGATAAAAATATCTTTCGTATTTTGATCAGAATTAAACCCTATATCAGCAAGATATATGAATAATCCAATTATAAAAAATACAGTTATTTTAGATTTCAATTTAAAACTACTTCAAGGATTAATATTTTTAACTATCGCCTAAGGATATAGTCCCGCCTAGAGGGATAACCACAACATCACTTGCAGCTGGGACATACCATATAGGTGATGACCATGCTCTTTCTTGGAGAGTTTCATGAAGATCCTCTCTTGGTGTGACACCTGCCCTGACAGCATCCCATGAAGACCATCTGCATGTTGGATTTTCAAGAACTCTTACGTAATAGAAAGATTTTATAGATGGATCAAAATCTGGATCATTCCAGACTGTTTTGAGTTCTGAGGCACCGACCCCTTGGGTTATTGAGCAGTCTGCAATACTAACCCTTGCTCCATTATCAGGACATCTATTAGTAATAGGATCAACACTCAAGCCATCCGAACAAGCTATATCATAGACTTTCTCATTAGGCGTACCGCTATCTATATCAATCCATCCTTTAATAATTTGAATTCTTTGAAGTGCTGCTCCATTCTTATCCTTTTGAGCCCATACAAGAAAATCTGGAGCTTGATTATCATCATTTAATAAGTCAGCACCCATAGTTACACCCTTTTCATAAGCTTCACTTACTAATGTATCCGAAGATAGGTCTATGGAAGCTAAGTCATAGCCAGCAAAAAATCTCACAGCAATTCTTGTTCCAGTAGTTGCAAAAGTTTCTTTTCTTTTAAAAGCTTCAAAAATTGAATCCCTTGTATTTTCTTCAGCCCAAGCAACTGCCAAACCAGAAGCTCCCCATTGAGTAAAACCTGTATTACTATAGGTACCCTGATTCATATCAATGGTCGAAATTGGCTGATTAAATTCTGCTGAGTATTCTTTTAGATCGTTAACTTGTTGTCCAGATAAAGGTATTGAGCCTCTATTTGCTGCTGCTCCATCAAGAAGACCAACTTTTGACCAATAATTAGCTTCATCATAAGAGCCTGCTCCAGTATGCGTATCACTAGAACCAATTAAACCAAATTTATAGGGATTTCCTTGACCGCTGAAATCAAGTGTCAACCCATTAAGATAAGCCTCCCTTACATAACCTCCTGAGGGTCTACTAAAGGTTGGGGGTCTACTGCCTACCCTTTTATCCATAATTTCAAAATCAGCCCATTCATCATCAGGCGAGAGAAGAGGATGGGTGTCTGAAGTTCCTTTAACTTGCGTAATTTCAACAACAGGTTCATTTCTCATTCTTTTTTCAGCATAAGCTCTATTAATAGCTCCGCCTTTAAATGTTTCCATTTCAAACATCTGACCATTAGATCCGTTGCTATTATGTGGCATGGAGATTGTATCAACGCCTTTTTCTCTTAAGCCATCCTGCCATGTCCACAAATCCTCTGGATTAATTGAGTCAATTCTTGTCCAAGGCCTTATTGGAGCTTTTGAAGAATTAAATAAAACATTTCTATGAAGGTTGCCCCCTTCAGTATCAGTTGATGTGGTAAATTCGTAACCAATAAAAGCCGTAAAATTACCAGGATCATTATGCTCATTAGCAGATCTAACAATATCTTCCCAAGCAGATTTATGCACATCGTAATCAAAAGACGCTAAAGCTAATTGAATATTTTTAGTAAAATAAGCTTTCACCGTATTTATATGCCACCAAGGCTGAGGATTAATAATAGTCTGAGCTAGAACTGAGCTAAAGATATTAGCTCTTTCCGCTGTTGAGTCAGCTGTTAGGTTTTCAGGTCTATTTAAGTTATGAAAAGGTTTTGCAAAATCCTGTTTAGAAATATCAGTTGATGTATCTGCATATGCTTGAATCATCCCCATGTAAAAACCATGGTCTGTAACAGAGTAAAAATCTAGAGGCTCTTGAAGTTTCATCTCATAGCCTAAGGGATGAGATATACCCTCTCCTTTAGCATACTTATATGCGTCATCAGGTGATGCAGTTACACCAAAAACATAAGCATCAAAAGAATATTTAGTATGAACATGCACATCTCCATAATAAGCATTTCTATCTTTATTAGCTAAAGGCATCGCTTTAGCGGTTACTGGTTTTTCAAGAGAAAAGTCCGCTAACTCAAGAGAGGAATCAGATTGAAGATTTTTAAATAAACTTAATACTGGTCTTTTGTCATATATATCAAGATAGATTAATGAAAGTGTTAATAAGTAAACAGCTGGAACTGCTATCAAAATACCTTTTAAAATCTTACTATCCATCATGTTTTCCTAAAATTGTTAACTTTAATCTTATCATAAGGGGTCTTTAAATTAGGTAAATTAATTAATCAAGTAGTATAAGTAATTCAAGCATAATTGCACAACGAACCCAAACTCTATTAGAGAAAAAGGCAGTTGTTTAATATTAATAGTGTCTCCTGTAAAATTGTATAGATGATTATTCCTTAAAAATTGCTAAATAATAGAAAATATTGTCAATAAAGAATTAATAATTTCAAACTATTGGTTCTTCTGCTAACATTTTTTATAAGGTTTATAGAGAGTTTTCAAATCATGCGCCTGTAGCTCAGTTGGATAGAGTACTTGGCTTCGAACCAAGGGGTCGGGAGTTCGAATCTTCCCGGGCGCACCAAATAAAATACAAAAAAAACCCCTCAAATGAGGGGTTCTGTATATTAATTTATATTAAAAGTTTGTTGTAAAACTAATCCCAGCAGTCCTAGGAGGCCCGCTATAAAACATAAGATATCCTATACCAGACGCATCAAATCCTGCAAATGAATACTCTTCATCGGCTAAATTTTCAACGAAAAGGTTTACTGTTGTTGATTCAGTTACCATCATATTCACATTTAAATTAATCAATGTATATTCAGGCATTGTTAAATGTCCATTACCACCATTACTGATACATCCAGAGTAAGTAGGAAGAGGATTGCAATCCATGCCTGGAGAAGTCTTATAGGTAGAATCAATGTTCTCACCTGTTGTATAAGATCTTAATACAGTTGTAGTTGGAATATTAGCTAACATTCCGGTATGAGTTAATGAAAGGTTGTAACTCCCGTCTTCTGAACCAAAGACATTATATTCAAGCTCAGCACCTTCATCACCTTCTACATAGGCATAACCCATGCCTAAAGATATTGAATCTGATAATTGATATCTTAGGTCAAACTCGTAACCTTCCATTGCTACAACAGGCTGAATTGTTGTTACGATAGTTGGAGTACCTGAGGCAGTCGTTCCTCCGGTGATGCTTGATTTATTTAAGAAATCTTGATTATAAATTGCAGCTTCTAATTTTAACTTACCATCCATAAATGATGACTTGGTACCAAATTCCATAACCTCAGTTAGTTCTTCTGGTAAAGCTACAGCTCCAGCACCTAAGATTGAGTCACTTGCATTACCTGGCATATAGCCTTCACTGTAAGATGCATAAATCATATTGCCGTTATCAAAAGTATAATCAGCAATAAATCTCATTGAGTCATTTTCATAGGTTCTCTCAATAGTACAAAGGCCAGTTCCACCAGCCAAAGGATTTGAAAAAGATCCATATACTGGATCACATTTTGATGCATGATATCTAGCACTGCCAGTAGCTAAACCAACTTCCCAAGCATCAGCACCTGCTATCTGAAAAGGTGCAACTGCTGCAGCTAAGGGTGCTAAATAAGGTGACACACCGGTTAATCCAATATACAAATAAGTTGGATTTAAGTTCATACCCCCCACTGGATATTTTGCAGAATTTGTTTGCCCTTTAGTGTCCTCTGAACTTCTATATCCAAAAGTTAAATTTAATTTATCTGTTGCGGAATATGTTAATTCACCATAAATAGCTTCTGATTGAGATGACGATGTTAGATACTCAGTTGCATTACCCAGCTGAGTAACAGCCATGGTTGCAACATCTGCTAAGTTAACAGGTAATCCTGCAACAGCATCCATACCTATTCCTAGAGGTATCAAATCGGATGAAGCTTTAAATCCAGCACCAAGTATAGTGTCGTTAATGCCAGTACCGTCGACATCAGATTCAAAATACCCAACAGTATATTGAACTCTATCGTCCATAGCTGAACCAGAAAATCTTATCTCAGTTGTCTCACCATCAGATGTTGTTTGTCGAGGTCCAACAATATACATATCATCATTTTCTGTTGAAGTATTGCCAAATCCCCATACATCTTCTTTATCATCACTCTCTGCTGTAGCGTGAATAAAGTTAAGTGTTCCAATACCTAAATCATATGTTAGTTTCAATTGAGTTTTATCAATATTCATATTTTGCCCACCATATGACTCGTCATGATAAGTTTCATAATGACCTGAGGAAGAACAATTGTCATACACTCTTTGTTTTTGCGCAGATGTAAAACCTGCAAAAGCAGCCGCACCTGAGAGTGTTGAACCAGTTGTATAAACATTACAATTTGCACCAAGAGCTGTTCCGTCAGTTTGGAAGGTTGATACGGTATAAAGCATGCTTAAGCTTTCAGTTATATCAACACCGAGCATAGCCCTTGCTGAAAGATTATCAATATCGCCACTGTTTTTACCAAAACTATCTAGATTTTTAATGTACCCATCCTGTGTTTTATCTATTCCAACGACTCTAAGAGAAGCGTTTGATGTTAATGGTATGTTTATCATAGTTGATACGCTATTCAAGTTTCTTTGGCCCATAGAGACCTTAACAGATGACTCAAACTCTCCAATTACCGGTGTATTGCTATTAACAAGAATTGCACCAGAGGTTGTATTCTTTCCAAAAAGCGTTCCTTGAGGTCCCTTTAAAACCTGAACGTTATTAATGTCAAACAGATCAAAAAGCGTTCCTTGGGGTCTAATTTGATAAGCATCATCAACATATACTGCAATTTTTTGATCCCATTGCGCTGAACTTCTTGTAGCACCTAATCCTCTAATACCAATAGCCACGCTATTTTGCGCAAATATAGAATTACCAATTGATAAACCAGGAACCAACTCCTCTAAGAATTCAATGTTATTAATACCCTTCTCTTCTAGATCATTTCCAGAGAAAGCACTTATTGCTATTGGAACATCTGACACAGACTCTGTTCTTCTTCTGGCTGTAGTAACTACCTCTTCAATATTATTAACTGATTCATCAGATGAATCTTGAGCGTGAATAGTTACAACTGAAAGTAACATTAATGAAAAAATAAAACGATTTAGTTTAAAAAAAATATTCAATGTAATTTCCCCTTTATCTG
>OJEE01000060.1_pt1 | contig 24593 bp, 22 predicted proteins | sample 1593231 | NCBI WGS metagenome assembly OJEE01 (sample SAMN05416702, study PRJEB24817) | seawater metagenome | isolation source: Sea water | place: Canada:Atlantic | collected 2013-07 | reverse complement strand
ATATGCAGCAAGCCATCTAGGCCTCCTAAGTCTACAAATGCACCATAGTCAGTTATATTTTTAACTATACCTTTAACTATTTGTCCTTCCTCAAGATTCTTAAGAAGCTCAACCTTAACTGCTGAGTTATTTTTCTCTAGTACAGCCTTTCTTGATAAGACAACGTTATTTCTTTTGTAGTCTAATTTGATTACTTTGAATTCTGATACTGTGTATTCAATGTCTGGTGATTCCTTAACAGGTCTCACGTCTACTAAAGATCCAGGTAGGAAAGCCTTTACAACTTCTACCTCAACAGCAAATCCACCCTTAACTCTGTTTTGAATTTTACCTGTTACAAACTCTCCGGTTTCCAGAGCGTCCTCAAGCATTTTCCACGTTGTTATTTTTCTAGCTTTCTCTCTAGAGATTCTAGTTTCGCCATATCCGTCCTCTACTGCTTCAAGTGCAACTTGCACCTCGTCACCAACTGCAATAGCTACTTCTCCTGCGTTATCTCTGAATTCATCAAGAGATACAACTCCTTCTGATTTTAACCCTACATGGATTGTCACCCAATCCTTATCTACGTCTAATACAACTCCTGATACTATTGATCCGGGTTGCATATCCAATGTTCCTAAGCTTTCGTCTAGTAAAGCTGCAAATGATTCTGTCATTTATTAAATTCCTTTTTTGTGAGCTTTTTAGTAAAACTCAATACTTCGTCAATCGACATATTTGAAGAATCAATTACAACTGAATCTTCTGCTGGTATTAATGGGGATAAAGTTCGTGTTCTATCCTTCATATCTCTTAGCTCAATGTCTGCAATCAGATCGAGCATATTAACTTCTTGTCCTCGTTTCTGCAACTCTAAATGCCTTCTTTTTGCCCTAACCTCAGGAGAGGCAGTTAAGAATATTTTTAAGGCAGCCTTTGGGAATACTACAGTACCCATATCCCTTCCGTCTGCAACAAGGCCGTCCTGGTTATAAAAATCTCTTTGGATTGTTAGCAGGTCTTCTCTTGTTTTAGGAAGTGCGCTTAATTCAGATGCAATTTTTGCAGTAGTTTCAGATCTTAATAGAGAGGTAATATCTTTATCTTTATGGAGAATACTCACATCATTTTCATTAAAAGAAAAGGAGATTTCATTTTTAATACGATTGGAAATCTCTTCAATATTAGAGCCTGATTGTGAAAAATATGCATAAGTTCTATACAAAAGACCACTATCTAGAATTTTAAAACCTAAATGTTTTGCAATATTTCTAGATAAAGATCCTTTGCCTGAGGCAGAGGGTCCATCAATTGTAAGTATTTTAAGTTTGCTCATTTATAGACAATCCTAATTCTTTCATTGAAGTTAAGAAAGTAGGGAAAGAAGTAAAAATATTTTTACAGTCTTTAACCCGTATTCCATTTTTAGATCGCAAACTAGCAATCAAAAAACTCATAGCAATTCTATGATCGCCATGAGAATCAATCTCAACTAAATCATCAATATCTTTATCAGAACCATTTATTTTAATGCCGTCATCAAATAATTCATGGTCTATGTTAATTTTTAATAGCCCGTCTGAAATAGCCGCAAGGCGATCTGACTCTTTAACTCTTAGCTCAGCAGCATCTTTTATTAATGTTGTGCCCTTTGCAAATGAAGCAGCAATACTCAATATAGGAATTTCATCAATAATAATAGGAATAATGTCCCCCTTAACATCAACACCATGTAAATCAGATGACTCTACTAAAATGTCAGCGACCTCTTCGTTACATATTGTTGCTGTATTTTTTATAGAAATCTTGCCGCCCATAGATTTTAAAACATGTAAAAGTCCAGATCTAGTTGGATTCATCCCAACATTTTTAACTAAGATTCTAGAGTCTCTAGCAATTAAGCCAGCAACAATCATAAAAGCAGCAGATGAAAAATCTCCAACAACTTCATATGAGCTTTTACTAGAAAGCTCTGAAGGGTTATAAGTAATGATATTGCCTAAGTTATGTTTTTTAGATTCTATATCTCCTTCAAAATATCTAATCATCCTCTCTGTGTGATCTCTTGTTGGTGATTTTTCTATCACAGTAACTTTTTTATTTGCTGCAAGAGCAGCCAAAATAATTGATGATTTAACTTGCGCGCTTGCAATAGGCATTTCGTATAAAAAATTATTGGTAATCTGCCCTGGAGATATATTAACCGGCGGCATTCCTTCTTCACAAGTCACGGATGCTCCCATCTCGTTCAGTGGATTGGCAACTCTTAACATAGGCCTTTTTGATAAAGACTCATCGCCAACAAGTATTGCATCCAAGCCAAGTCCTGAGACTAAGCCCATCATTAACCTCATGCCTGTTCCAGAGTTCCCTAGATCAACCAGTCCATCAGATGAGGTAAATGGATCAACTCTTTTTTTAATGTTTACTTCAGTGCCTTCAATGGCAATGGAGGAGCCAATTTTATTTAATGCATTTGCTGTGGATATTGGATCTTCGCCGTTTAAAAAACCTGTTATTTTAATATCTGCATTTAAAAGGGATCCAATCATTACAGCCCTTTGAGATATAGACTTATCGCCAGGGCAGGTTACTTCGCCCATTAGGCTTAGAGTATTTTTAGCTAAGAGATTCAAAACTTATCTTCTTTGTAATTCTTAATTTCCTCTAACTCGTTCTTGAGCATTTCTGAATGGGAAAACATACTTGGAATTTCTTTATTTTTTGTTATTAATTCTAAAAGGTTATTTATTGAGAGTTGCATGCCTGCAAGAGATTTAATGATATTCATTCCATTTAATTCAAATATTTCACTCCACATTTCAGGATTAGATCCGCTTAATCTTATAAATTCTTTAAGTCCTCCCCCTGCATTATCGTCAACATTGGTAGCTGATAATCTAATAGAGTCTATAAGGGCATATGAAATAAGATGGGGTAAATGACTTGTTACAGCAAAAAGAATGTCATGATCTTTAACTGACATCTCAGAAACTCTCATTTGAAGAGCATGCTTCCAGAAATCTTTAAGCCTATCTACATGGTATTGATCTGCATTAAATGGATTACAAATAACATTTTTTTTACCGATAAAAAGATCATCTATGCCCGCCTCAATTCCAGATTTATCTGAGCCTGCAATGGGATGAGATAACACAATATTTGAAGATGATGGAAATCTTAGGTGATTTTTAACGCTAGCTGTATCAGTTATTGTAATATCTGAATTCCATAAAGCATCTAATTCATTGATGACATCTTGAGTATTTTTTGGAGATACTGAGACAATTATTAAATCTACTTTTCCAATTAAATCTTTATTGTTTATTTCTTTAATTGAGCTAAAACTACCGTCAATAATTTTTTCTTCTAAAGCTTTGGCAACATAAGCTTCATTAATGTCAAAGCCATGGACGACTATTCCCTTACTTCTGGAAGCCATAGCAATAGAAGATCCTATGAGACCAAGACCAATGATTAGTATTTCCTTAACTGGATTATTCAATTTAATACCTCACTAAGTTTTTGAAGAAAATATTCATTTTCGTCCTTAGTACCAATCGTAACTCTAATAAACTCTGGCATATCATATAGACCTATTGGTCTTACAATCACACCTTCTTTCATAAGATTAATAAATAACTCATCAGCATCGAAAGGACCTCTAAACGAAATAAAATTGCCTTGTGATGGTATGCATTCCATTCCCATATCTGAAAGCCTTTTAAACACGAGCTCTCTTTGCTCTGCATTGAGTTTAATACTTTTTGTAATATGTTCTTTATCAGCAATTGCCAAACATGCAGCTTCTTGAGCTAGTGAGTTAGAGTTAAATGGCTGTCTTATCTTATTAAGTGAGCCTATCAATTCTTTACTTGCCAAGCCGTAACCAATTCTTAAACTTGCTAGGCCTTGTATCTTAGAAAAAGTTTTAGTTACCAACAGATTAGGAAACTTAGATAATAAAACATTAAGATCAACGTAATCATCTTTATCTACATACTCACAATATGCAAGATCTAAAATTACAAGAATAGATTTAGGCAATTCATTCATCATGAGTTCAAATTCCTCATGAGAGTTGTAAGTCCCAGTTGGATTGTTAGGGTTTGCAACAAAGCAAACTCTTGTGGTGTGATCTATATATTTATGAAACTCACTCAATGAATGCTTCCAATTTACAGTTGGAACTTCAATAATTTTAGCGCCATTGGATTGGGTGACAATTTTATAAACTGCAAAGGCGTGCTTTGACATAACTGCACTAGATTCTTTATTCAAGAAAGCTCTTGCGGCAAGTTCTAAAACCTCATTAGATCCATTGCCAATAATTATATTATTAGTTTCAAGGTTTTCATGTGAGGCTATTAAAGATTTAAGTTTTTTTGCATCGCCATCAGGGTATAGGTGTAAATCATTATTAGTTCCCGATAGAGCCTCGATAGCTTTTGGTGATGGTCCTAATGGATTTTCATTACTAGCGAGCTTTACAACTCTTTCAGGCTGGTATTCTGCAACAACATCATCAATAGACCTCCCCGCTTCATATGGATGAAGATCTGATATGCCTTTATTTAGATGATCTAAAAGAGTTGTCATACATATTGAGGATACGATCCTAAAATTCTAACCAAAGCACCGCTATCGGAAACCTCTTTAATAGCTAACTTTAATTTTTGATCCTTTTGATGACCTTCACAATCTATAAAGAAATCATGTGAATTAGTGTTACCTCTTGAAGGACGGGTTTCAATCTTGCTTAAATTAATTTTTCTTTTTTCGAAAGGTCTTAATACCTCCATCAAGGCACCTGGTTTATTAGCAGTTTGAATTAAGAATGATGTCTTATCTTTTCCGGTTTTTCCAATATCATTTTGGCCTATCACCAAGAACCTAGTTTTATTATTAGAGTAATCTTGGATATTTTTTTTCTGTAAAACAAGTTTGTACTTGTCTATGGCAAGAGAATTTACTATGCATAAAATATTTTTATTATCTTTAGCATATTGAGCTGCAACTGCTGAGCTTGGCATTTCTAATCTCTTAATAGAGCCAATATTTTTTTCTATCCACTTATTACATTGTCCAAGCGCTTGAGGGTGCGAGGCTATAGCAAAAGCATCCTTTAGGTCAAACTTATTACCAGATGCTAGTTGATGATTTATATTGAGATATATTTCACCGCTTATAGAAATATTCTCATTATCAGCTAAACAATTTAAAGTTGTGTTTATTACTCCCTCTGAAGAGTTTTCAACAGGAACAACTCCAAGGTCTGAATCTTTATTAATTACTTGGCTAAATACATCATCAATTGTTGGTGATGACATTCTAGAAACCAGAGAACCAAAATGACTATGAACTGCTGCTTCAGAATGAGTTCCCTCTGGACCAAGGTAAGCAATTTTTAAGGCTTCCTCTAAAGATAAACATCCAGAAATTAATTCTTTAAAAATACTCTTTACTTTCAAGTTTGATAATTCACCTTTTTCGTTATCTTTTAAGATGTTTCTAAGTATAGATGCCTCTCTATCAGGCTTATAAAATGAGGTATTTGGACTAGTTTTTGATTTAACCTTCCCTATAGCAACAGCAAGAGAGGCTCTCTTTTGAATGAGCTTTAAAAGGTCCTTATCAATTTTATCTATTTTGGACCTAAGTGTTTTAAGACTTTCCTTAGTCATTTTATTTAACCGTGTTTAGCTTCAAAGACTTTCATAAAGTCTACTAGCTGATTAACTCCTTCAACAGGCATAGCATTATATATACTAGCCCTCATTCCTCCAACAGATCTATGTCCTTTAAGGTTTAGTAGTCCTTCTTCTTCGCATTCTTTAAGAAACACACTATCCAAATTTTTATCCGCAAGAATAAATGGGATATTCATTATAGATCTATTCTCTATGTTAACCGGATTAGAGTAAAAACTTGAGTTGTCTATGTAGGTATATAAAGTTTGAGCTTTAGTATGATTTTGCTCTTTAAAAAATTCTAGACCTCCGGATTTCTTAATCCACTTAAATACTTTGCCAGCCATGTACCATCCAAATGTTGGCGGTGTATTTAACATAGAATCTGATTCAGCATGCTTAGAATATCTCAAAATATTTGGGAGATCTGGATTATCAGCTTCCATAAAGCTCTTTTCAGCTATAACCATGGTAAGTCCAGCTGGGCCAATATTCTTTTGTGCGCCTGCATAAATTAATGAGAATTTAGAAACATCCATCGGCTCACTAAGAATTACTGATGACATATCTGCTACCAAAGGCTTTTCAAGATCAGGAATGTTATGTATAGCCACTCCTTGGATTGTTTCATTTGGGCAATAGTGAACGTATGCGGATTCCTCAGATAAGTTCCAATTTTTTGGGTCTGGGGCATATGAAAAATTTTTATCTTCCGATGATGCAATGGTATTTACTTCAAGAATTTTTGATGCTTCAGAAATAGCTTTTTTGGACCAAGTTCCAGATAAAACATAGTCAGCTTTCTTTTTTACATGTCCAAAGTTCATTGGCACAGTGGCAAATTGCTGAGTAGCTCCCCCTTGAAGAAAAAGAACATCATGACTATCAGGAATATTTAATAAATCTATAAAATCTTGCTTGGCAGTTGTTGCTACTTCATCGTAAATTGAAGATCTGTGACTCATCTCCATTATCGACATGCCAGAATCACCCCATTCAAGAAGCTCTTCCTTAACCTCAGCTAAAACATGCTCAGATATTACCGCTGGACCAGCGCAAAAATTCCATTTACGCATTAATCTTCCTCTTGATTTTGATCACCATCTTCATCATGATCTTCTTCATTTGGAATCGTCACACATTCAATTAGTTTTTCTCCATCCTTCGGAGAAATAATCTTTACACCCTGGGTATTTCTACTTAATGTCGGAACTTGAACTACAGATGTTCTTATCATTGTGCCTTTATCACTTATCAGCATAATACCATCCTCATCTTCAACCAAGGCAGCTGCAACCATAGAGCCATTTCTTTCACTAGTTTTCATAGAAATGACACCTTGCCCACCTCTATTATGGGAAGGAAAATCTTCTAAACTTGTTTTCTTACCGTATCCATTTTCAGAAACACACAAGATTGTTTTTAAAGGATCACCGACCATCAATGAAATTAGTTTTTCATCTTTTTTAAGCGTAATTCCTCGAACACCTCTGGCTGTTCTACCCATATGTCTTACATGTGACTCATTAAATCTAATAAGTTTTCCAGATGAGGAGGCTAGTAAAATTTCGTCATTTCCAGAAGTAATTGCCGTTCCTACTAATTGATCATCCTCATCCAATGCAATCGCCTTTATACCTGACTTATATTTCTTAGCGAATAGACTCAGATTTGTTTTTTTAGTTGTGCCTTTTTTAGTTGCCATGAAGATAAATTTATCTTCAGAGAATTCAGTAACTGGCAAAATATCACTTACAGATTCATCATCATCTAGGTTCAACATATTCACCAAAGGTCTTCCTTTAGAAGTTCTGGATGCAACAGGAATTTCATAAACCTTCAGCCAAAATACTTTGCCTTTAGTTGTGAAACATAATATCTGCATATGACTACTTAGAACATAAAGGTTTTGAATTAAGTCCTCTTCCTTAACTGCTGCTGCTGCTTTTCCCTGACCGCCTCTTCTCTGCTCTCTATACTCATCTAGAGGTTGTGTTTTTGCATAACCGCTTCTAGAAACAGTAAGAACTCTCATTTCTTCAGGTATAAGATCTTCATTGGTGATACCTCTTCTTGTATCATTTATTAATGTTCTTCTTTCATCACCGAAATTAGTTTTGATTTCTTCGAGCTCATCAATCATTAATGTTTGGAGTGTATCTTTGTCATCTAAGATTTTAAGTAGATCAATTATTTTAGAAACGATGTCTGCAAATTCATTACTTAGATTATCTTGTTCTAGTCCTGTCAACCTTCCAAGTCTTAGTTCTAAGATAGCCTTAGCTTGATCGGCAGATAATTTATATTTTTTACCATTAATACCAAGATTTTTAGCAAGACCTTCTGGCTTACAAGCATCCCCGCCAACTTTCTTTAGAATTGCTTCTACAGGGCCTGCTTTCCAATCTTTATTACATAATGCTTCAGCGGCTACTTTTGGATCTTTTGATTTTTTGATTATGGTAATAACTTCATCTATATTTGCTATAGCTACCATTAATCCTTCTACTATATGCCCTCTTTCTCTAGCTTTTTTGAGATCATATTGTGTTCTTTTTTTAATTACATCTTTTCTATGCTTGACGAATGCCTCAAGCATTTCTTTCAGGTTTACTTCCTTGGGTTGGCCATCCACAAGAACAGTAAAGTTAATACCAAATGATTGTTCTAATTGAGATTGAGCAAATAGATTATTTTCTAAAACCTCTACTGATTCACCTTTTCTAACTTCTATAACGACTCTCAAGCCATCTTTATCAGACTCATCTCTTATTTCGGTAATGCCTTCAATTTTTTTATCTTTTACTAATTCAGCTATCTTTTCTAACATCCTAGCCTTGTTTACCATATAAGGTATTTCATTAATTATTAGGGATTGTTTTCCTGATTTCTCATCCTCTTCTATAGAAGTGTTTGACCTTGTATGAATGATGCCTCTTCCAGTTTTGTATGCATCATATATACCAGACCTTCCATCTATAGTCCCACCTGTAGGAAAGTCAGGTCCTGATATATCCTTAATAAGGTCATCAATTGTTAGCTCAGGATCTTTAATAAGATTAATGCTTGCATTAAGAACTTCTGTAAGATTATGAGGAGGTATATTAGTGGCCATACCAACAGCAATACCCGACGAGCCATTTACTAATAAATTTGGTATTTTAGTTGGTAAAACATCTGGGATGAACTCACTACCATCATAGTTAGGAGAGAATGAAACTGTTTCTTTTTCAAGATCTCCATACATCTGATCGGTTATTTTGGCCATTCTTACTTCTGTATATCTCATAGCAGCAGGAGGATCGCCATCAATAGAGCCAAAGTTACCCTGACCTTCAACAACTGGATATCTCATAGAGAAATCTTGAGCCATTCTTACCATGGCATCGTATACAGCACTGTCGCCGTGAGGATGATACTTACCAATTACATCACCTACAACTCTGGCAGATTTTTTGTATGGTTTGTTATATGAATTTTTAAGATCATACATTGCATATAGAATTCTTCTATGGACTGGCTTGAATCCATCTCTGATATCTGGCAAAGCCCTTCCATGAATAACACTTAAAGCATAACTAAGATAAGATTGTTTTAATTCATCTTCAATATTGACGGATATGATTTCTTTAGCAAATTCACTCATTTTACGGCCTAAATAATTTATTAAAAAAGCTCAAAATTAGAGCTAGATTTAGCTCCAATTTTATCATAAATCTTATGAATTAAATTATTTTATTGAGGGTTGTAGTAATCGAGACGTTCAATATCACTTTCAGTAACTTCGTCTCCAAACTGAATTTCAATAATATGGCATGCATCATCAAAGGGATTAGTTATTTGATGCCATTCACCTAGTAACGCTAGATGATGATCGAACTTATTCAAGGTTAACTTATTTCTTTTATCTGGATCATCTTTACTATAATTAACTTCGCATGACCCTTTACTAATCAGCCATATTTCACTTCTCTTAGCATGTCTTTGGAAGCTCATGCCTTGGCCGGGAGTTACTATTAATTCTTTTACCTTTACGTCGCCACTTTCGAATAAATTATAGAAAGAGCCCCAGGATCTCTCTTCAAAATAATATTGCCATTTTTTTAGAATCCATGAAGATGAATTTTTTTTCTCATCACCTCCAACACTATAAATAAAATTGATGCCTGAGACAGTCGTTTCAGGTATGTTAGATTTAGCCCTATCACCACCATTTGCAAAAGATATCTCGTCATTGGGATAGGATTTTTTAATCTTCTCTAAAGCATTTATGCAAGTCCCCTGGACATCATCGTCAAAATCAATAACTTCATCTACATGCTTAATATTTTCGAGTATTTTTTTTCTTTCTGAAAAGGGCATAAAGAATTTACCCTTCTTTTTTATAAGCCAATTATCACTATTGAGAGCAACTATTAACTTTTCTCCATATGTTTTCGCAGAGCTTATATACTCTATGTGTCCAGAATGGATTGGGTCAAAGCCACCGCTTACTACAATAATTTTCATAATCTAATTCTAACTTATTTATACAGTAGTATTTTACAAGGCTAAGGGTTTGAATATTAATCTTTGAATTCTGATACTAGACCGCCAATAGATTCTTTGGCATCTCCAAATAACATTCGGGTATTTTGCTTAAAAAATAAAGGATTTTGCACGCCAGCAAAACCAGATGACATAGACCTTTTAAGAACAAAAACTGTTTTGGCATTATGAACTTCTATAATTGGCATTCCATAAATTGGACTTCCTGGCTCTTCAGTTGCTGATGGGTTAACAACATCATTGGCACCAATAACAACAGCTACATCTACAGCATCCATTGTTGGATTAACGTCATCTGGTTCAGCTAAAACGTCATAGGGGACGTTAGCCTCAGCCAATAATACATTCATATGACCTGGCATTCTCCCAGCAACAGGATGAATTCCGTACTTCACCTCTGTTCCATTAGCTTCAAGAAGCTCTCCTAGCTCTCTTACGACATGCTGAGCTTGAGCAACAGCCATTCCATAACCCGGGACAATAAGAACAGAGCTAGCGCTCTCTAAAATTAAATACGCATCTCCAACACTTATAGGGCTCACCTCGCCCTGTTCTTCTGAAGATATGCTGGTTGATGAACTTGCATAACCAACAAATAGAATATTAGTAATTGATCTATTCATTGCCTTGGCCATAATAATAGTCAAAATTAAGCCACTTGCTCCGACTAAAGAACCAGCAACTATCAGCACATTATTAAGGAGAAGAAGTCCTGCGAATGCTGCTGCAATTCCCGATAATGAATTTAATAAAGAAATTACAACTGGCATATCTCCTCCACCTATCGGCAATACAAAGCCAATTCCAGCAAGAAGAGTTAAAACAAGAAGAACTGTAAAGAAATCAAAATCTAATATCGGCAAAACGGGTTGGACTATGCTGTATATTAAAAATATCAATGATGTATAAAAAACTGTTGTAAAGATCTTTGTAATTATTGATGTTTTAGCTATTTTTATTTTCTCTGAAAGTTTGCCGTATGCAATCAAACTTCCTGTGAAAGTGACTCCGCCAATAAATACTGTTATGACAATTAAGATATGTTGGAATAAGCTATCAGGTATAGAATTGAACTCTGACCAAGCTATAAGAAATGTTGCGAGGCCTCCGAAGCCATTAAACAATGCGACCATTTCTGGAATAGAAGTCATTTTTACTTTAAGAGCTATTGATGAACCAATTATTGCACCCAAGGCTATTCCAATTAAAAGGATTAATGGATCAATAACGCTAACTACAGTTATTGCTACAGCAATAAACATTGCAAAAGCTGATAAGAAATTACCTTTAACTGCGGTATCTTCTTTGCCAAGCATTTTGATGCCAGTAATAAATAATATTGACGAGATTATGTAAATAATATTTTGAACAGCTGATATTTCACTAAAAAATTCCATAATTATTTCTTCTTAAACATTTTTAACATTCTGTTTGTTACTAGATAGCCACCGAAAACATTAATAGACGCAAAAGTTACTGCAAAAAAAGCAATGACACCTTGAAGATTGCTATTTGTTGACAACACTAATGCACCAACTAAAGCAATTCCAGAAATTGCATTTGCACCCGACATTAGAGGAGTATGAAGAGTGCTGGGAACCTTAGAGATAAGCTCTAGGCCAAGATAAATAGATAGTATTAAGACAAAACCTAGCAACATGTATGTATCCATTATTGAAACCTCTCATTAAGTATTTTTCCATCAAAGGCAATAACACTACTTTTGACAATTTCGTCTTCAAAATCAAAGTTTATAGAACTAGTATCTTTATCATAAAAGTCACATATCCAATGATTGAAGTTATTTGATAGTGCTAAAGAGGCATGGCCTGATACGTTTGACGCTAAGTTAGAAACACCAATAATTTTTACACCATTTTTGATAATTATCTCATCAACTACTGAACCTTCAACATTTCCACCTGATTCTACAGCCATATCAAAAATGACACTTCCCGGTTTCATTTTATCAATTGTTTTACTATCTATAAGTTGAGGTGCTGGTCTTCCGAAAAGCTGCGCTGTTGTGATAACAATATCCGATCTTGCACAAACTTCTGATTGCAAATCTTTTTGTTTTATTATTTGCTCTGGGGTTAATTCCTTTGCATACCCTTGATCTGTTTGCCCAGTCTCTCCTAAGTCTATTTTTACAAATTTAGCACCTAGTGAATTAACCTGTTCTTCAACTACGTCTCTAGTATCAAAAGCCTCTACTCTAGCACCCAACCTTTTAGCAGTTGCGATTGCTTGAAGACCTGCAACGCCAACACCAATTATAAAAACTCTGGCAGGCTTAAGGGTTCCAGCAGCAGTCATCATCATAGGCAGAGCTGAGGAAAGATGTCTAGAAGATTCAATTACTGCTGAATAACCAGCAAGGTTCGCCTGTGAGCTAAGGACATCCATTTTTTGAGCTCTGGTTATTCTTGGAATAAATTCCATACTGACTAAATTAATATTACTTTGTGCACAGCAATTTATTAACTCTTGATTAGAAAATGGGTTAACCATGCCCAGCAAGGTTGATCCTGACTTCATACTCTTAACCTCATCGCTGGATAAAGGTTGGTTAGAAATTACAAGATCTGAATTGGCAATACATTCTTCTCTACTAGTGGATTGCAAGCCAAGGTTTTCAAAATCCTTATCAGAGGTAAAGATACCCTCACCTATTCCATGTTCAAAAAAAATATCACCTCCTAAATTGACTAGTGCTGAAATAGTATCAGGATGGATTGGTGATCTAAGGTCTTTTGGATCACTAGATTTTAGGGCTGAAATAATCACTTTTTTGTTTATGTTGCTTATAAAGTTTTACTTGTAGTGAAGTAAATATTATTAGTTATTAAAAGTCAATAAAATCAATATAGCCATATAAAAGACCATTAATATAGATTCATATATGTAGTTTTACTACAAAGAGGATTGGTTATTAAGTTGTATTTAAATTAATCTATTAAAGGTAAAATAAGCCAATGAATATTGATCAACAAGAGGTTAAAAAGTTTGCAGAGCTAGCTGAGAAGTGGTGGGATAAAACAGGTGAGTTTAAACCCCTTCATATTATCAACCCCTTAAGAGCTAATTATATTGCAGGCAAATTAGATTTATCTGGAAAAAATTTACTTGATGTCGGATGTGGCGGTGGAATTTTAGCTGAAGCTCTTCATGACTATGGGGCCAATGTAACTGGTTTAGACGCAGCAGGCCCAGGAATAGAAATTGCGAAAATGCATGCAAAAGAAAACAATAAATCTATTACATATTTCGAATTGACTGCTGAACAATTACTGGCTGATTCAGAAGAAAGGTTTGATGTTGTGACTTGCTTAGAAGTCTTAGAGCATGTTCCTGACCCAGAGCTGCTAGTAAAGACGTGTATAAATCTTTTGAAACCGGAAGGTCTTCTCTTTCTATCAACCATAAATAAAAACCCTAGGTCGTGGATTACAGCAATTGTAGGTGCTGAATATATATTTAACATATTGCCAAAAGGTACCCATGAGTTTAATAAGTTTATTAAGCCTTCTGCGCTTGCTTCTTATGTAAGAAATGGTAATGCTGAGATGCTTGAAACAAAAGGGATGTTTTACAACCCACTCACCCACAAGGCTAATTTAAATAATGATCTTGGTGTTAACTATATGATGTATGCAAGAAAGCCATAAAACAAAACTTGTCTTGTTTGACCTAGATGGCACTCTTGTTGATACCGCATTGGACTTCATACATTCATTAAATAATATCCTAAGGGCTAATCATAGAGATGAGCTTGATGGAGAAATTATTAGATCAAATGTCTCTGAGGGTTCTGCCAAGCTAATAGAGATAGGTTTTAAAATACCTAGCAATCATCCTGATCTAGAAAAGTATCGTAAAGAGCTTTTAATTGAATATAAGAAAAACTTAACAAATAAATCAAAGCCGTTTCTTGGCATAGAGAAGCTTATAAAGCATCTAGACTTTTATGACATACCTTACGGAGTGGTAACAAATAAACCTTTAAAATATGCCAAACCTTTGATTGAAAATTTCAGCATTTTTGATACATCTAAGATTCTTATTTGTCCTGATCATGTTAAAAATATTAAACCTGATCCAGAAGGCATACTTTTAGCGTGCTCTAGTTTAGATATAAACCCCAGTGAAAGTGTATACATTGGAGATCATCCTGGAGATATAGAAGCTGGTATGAATGCAGGCACTAAAACAATTGGGTGCCTCTATGGCTATTCGCTCCCTCAAAAATATAATAGAAATAAGACCATGTTTGTTGATCAAGCAAGTGAAATTATTTCATTGTTGGAATAATTATGAAATTAAATTTTGAATTTGAGGAAGGCTTTCTTGATAAAAAGCATATATTAGTAACAGGCGCATCAAAAGGTATAGGAAGAGAGATTGCACTTGGTCTTAGTAAATTTGGCGCTAATGTTATTCTTCACGGAAGAAGAGAAGATGCATTAGATGAGATATATGACGAGATTATTAGTCAATATAAAACTGATCCGATAATTATAAAGTGTGATTTAAATATTTTAGATGAAGGTAAGTCCAAAGAAATAGCGCAAGTAATATCTAAAAATACACCTTGCTTGGATGGGATTATAAATAATGCAGCCATACTCGGAAAAATGTCCTCTATTGCTGATTTCGATCTAGATACATGGCAGAAAGTTTTAAACACTAATTTAACAAGTTCATTTTTATTGGTTAAATATTTAACCCCCTTGATGGAGAACTCTGAGAGGCCGAGAATTATATTCACATCATCAGGTGTTGCTACAAAAGGAAAGGCATTCTGGGGAGCTTATGCAATCTCTAAAGCTGCGGTTAAATCTTTATCAGAAATATTGCAGGAGGAATTGGAGCCTCTTTCAAAAATTAAAGTATTTAATTTTGATCCAGGGGCTACAAGGACATCTATGAGGGCATATGCCTATCCTGCTGAGGATCCTTCAAGCTTAAAAGGCACGTCATCTCTTCTAAATTATTATTTATGGTTTTTCTCTAGAGAAAGTGAAAATATAGATAGTAGATATATAAAATATAATATTCCTAGCTCTTGAGACTTCTCCATAAATAAAGACATAAATAGGTTTTATACGGAGAGTAATCCTCTCCATCGTATTTGATTGAATTAAAAAAATTACCTAATGCTTTATTAATAGCCAAATCTCCTTTTAAGAAAACATTGCTGTCTTGAATATAAAACATTCTTATAACTCCCAGTGTCCATGGGCCTACTCCTTTAATACTTAAAAAAAGATTGGATAAATCTTCATCTGATAATTTTTTTAAGGAGGCTCTATCTAATGATTGAATTTTTTTATCCAGAATAACTCCATGAACATATGATGCCTTAGGCTTAGATAAACCTTGTTCTCTCAGTAAATCCAAGGAGATATTAGATAGAGAGTTATTTAAAACATTCTGTACCTTTAACCAGATAGATTCTGCAGCCTTAACAGATACCTGTTGACCAATTATTGTCTTAACTAAAAAAAATGTGAGTGAAAGAGATTTATCAACCCTTGATTCAATGGAGATAATATCTGCTGTTTGCATGAACTTGTGAAAGTTGTCATGCTGCATTTTTTTGATATTTCTAATAAAAATGCGTGGGCTTTTATGGCTTTAAGGCTTTTTTCCATAATTTTTTAATGCATCAATATCATTTTCTTCTAGTTCTTTAACTTTACCTTTTTGAAGGGTTGATGGAAGAAAGATAGGACCAAATCTTGTTCTCTTTAGTCTACTGACTTCAAGATCTAATGATTGAAATATTTTTCTTACCTCTCGATTCTTACCACTAACTAGACAAACGGAGAACCATTGATTGCTGCCATTTTTTTCACCCTCTACAACATCTGTAAATTTATGAATTTGATCTTCAATCATTATTCCATTGAGCATTTGTTTCTTTTTTTCTAAGGTGAATTCTCCCCTTGCTCTGACAAGATACTCTCTATCTAATGTATTAGAAGGATGCATGCAGTGATTTGCAAAGCCCCCATCATTAGTAAAAAGCATTAATCCAGAAGTATTTATGTCCAAACGACCTATTGATATCCAATTTCTTTGGTTAAAAGCATTTGGTAAGTAGTCGTAAACGATTGGTATGTTTTTCTCTCTTGCTGAAGATGATAAAACGCCTTCAGGTTTATTGAGCATTAAGACTTTAAGAATATCTTCTTTAACTCTAATAACTTTATTATCAAATTCAACCACATCTGTATCTGAAACAGAGCTTCCAATTTTTGCAACTTCTCCGTTAACTATTACCTTTCCTTGATGAATAAGCGTCTCACAAGAACGCCTCGATCCAATGCCTGCTTTAGCAAGATATTTTTGTAATCTTTCTGACATTATCAGTAGCTATAGGAACTATATAACTTTGGAAAATAATTCATTGTCTTCTAAACGAATTGGCTCTGGAAGTTCAGGTAAGCTTGATAAGCTTTTTATGTTTAGATCATCTAAAAACTCTTTTGTTGTGGTGTATAAAGCAGGTCTTCCAGGGACATCTTTAAAACCTGAAACTTTAATCCAATTTCTTTCTAAAAGTGATCTTATACCCTGAGTACTAACGCTTACACCTCTTATGTCTTCAATATCACCCCTAGTTACTGGTTGCTTGTAAGCTATTATCGATATTGTTTCCATTAAAGCCTTAGATATTCTTGGGGCTCTTTCGTTCCAAAGATGGGTCAGTGAGGGACTGTAGGTTTCCTTTATTTGCAGCCTAAAACCTGAAGCAACTTCAACAACCTCCAGAGACGAGGCATCATGCCTTTCTTCAAGCATATTAATAACTTGCTTAATTTCAGATAGCTCTGCATTTATTCCATCAGAATCTAGGAGACTCCTAATTTCTGATAGCCTTAAAGGCCTTCCAGCTCCAAATAAAAGTGCTTCTACTGTATTAATCATTCGTGTATTCAATTTGCAACTCCTTTTCGAGATTTTAGGTATATCTCATTTGTTTTATTTTGAATTAGTTCAACATGCCCTTCTTTTGCAAGCTCTAAAGAAGCTAAAAATGTAACAACAACTCCAGGCCTACCTTCTGATTTTCTTAAAGTTTTTGAAAAGCTAACGATATTTCTTTTTGATAAAATTGCTAGAATAATTTGAATTCTTTCTTGTGTTGAAAGCTCCTCAAAATCAATTTGATGACTTGATGTTAAAACTGGTCTTGATTGGATCTCTTGAAAGATAGCTGCAAGCTCATCTTTGGTTATAGATATTTCTTCTTTATGTATTTTTAGCTGAGGAAGCCCCGCTGATGCTGTAAAGAAATCTCTATCTACTCTTGGAAGGATTGCAATATTCTCTGATGCAGTTTTAAACCTCTGGTATTCCTGAAGTCTATTTATTAATGCCAATTTAGGATCCTCTTCCTCTTCATCATAAACTTCTTGAGGAAGCATCATTCTTGATTTGATTTCCGCTAAAGTTGCAGCCATGACAAGATACTCTGCAGCTAATTCAAACTGTAATACGTCCATCAATTCAATATATTCAATATACTGATCTGTTATTTTAGATACATCTAATTCTAAAATATTAATATTTTCTTTTTTTATTAGATATAGCAAAAGATCCATGGGTCCAGAAAATGTTTCTAAACATATTTCTAAGGCGTTTGGAGGTATAAATAGGTCTTCTGGCAGCTTTTCAAATGGTTGACCCATTACTGTCGGAAATTCTAATTGTATTTGTGTACTATTTTGCATGATAAACACTACATAGTGTAAGGTTTAGAAGCTATGAATACAACATGTAGTATATTTATTAAAACTTCAAATCACACATATCAATTCTATAAAGTTAGTGGATATTAATTTATATAGGCTATTTTATAGAATTTAATACAAAATCTTTTGCTTTCATTTAATATTATGGTTCAAGCAGTTAAATAGACCCAGGAATATGAACTACCTAACAGACAATACGAGAATTATTGATAGACAAAAAGTACCAGCCCCTTATGAACTCATAAATAATTTGCCGTTAACTGAGAAAATATCAAAGCTTGTTTATGGCACAAGAAATGAAATAAGCCAGATTCTTCATGACAAAGATGATCGACTTCTTGTGGTTGTTGGTCCTTGCTCAATTCATGATCCCAAGAGTGCTATTGAATACGGAAAAAAACTTATAGAAGAAAATATTAAATTTAAAGAAGATTTATTAATTGTGATGAGGGTTTACTTTGAGAAACCCAGAACAACTGTTGGATGGAAGGGGCTAATAAATGATCCAGATCTTGATGAAACTTACAAGATATCAAAAGGTGTTGAATTAGCAAGAAGGCTTTTAATAGACCTTGCTGACATGGGACTTCCTGCAGGAACTGAGTTCTTAGATCCAATTTCTCCGCAATATATAACTGATGTTATTTCTTGGGGGGCTATAGGAGCAAGAACAGCTGAAAGCCAAATACATAGAGAGCTTGCCTCAGGACTATCTTGTCCAATAGGAATAAAAAATGGAACAGATGGAAGTTTGAAGGCAGCTATAGATGGCATTCAAGCAGCAAACCATTCACATGTTTTTCTTGGTGCAACAAAAGAAGCTGATATTGCGATGCTTAAGACTGCAGGAAATAACGATAGTCATATTATTTTAAGAGGCGGTAAAGAGCCCAACTTTGATGTTGAATCTATTGAGACTACATTGGCAGCCTTAAGGGAAGCTGAAATAAATGAATCAATAATGATTGATGCGAGTCATGGAAACAGCCAAAAGAAATTTAAACAACAAATCTCTGTAGTTGACTCCATATCAGATCAAATATGTTCAGGAAATAAAAATATCAATGGCGTGATGATTGAAAGTCATTTGGTTGAGGGTAATCAAAGTATTACTGATAATTTAACCTATGGTCAAAGTATTACTGATGCTTGTATTGGCTGGGAAGATACAGTGAAGTGCTTAGAAACTTTAAGTGCGGCTGTTCAAACAAGGAGAGGAAGATAATAGGTTGAAGGATTTAGGTACGTTATCTTTCTCAAAGGAAGTCGCTGAAACTCTTGGTCTTGAATCAGCGATTATTCTAGAGCTATATAAAACAAATAAAATTTTTAACTCAAGGTCCATTGAGGATTTAATTGAATCTGTAAAAATTGAAGCACCTTTTCTTTCTAATGTTGCAATTGAAGAAAACCTGCAAAAACTAATAAAGTACAAGTTTATTAATATAAATCCTAATAGCTCTTCATCTAATTACAGCATTAGGCTACCAACTAAGAGTAATTTTGAAAGAATTAAAATTGATAATAATTGGCAGCCCTCTAAAGAAGCGATTGAAGTTCTCAATATGAGTGATGTTTCAAATGAATTTTTTGAAAGAAAGTTAATAGAGTTTAGACTTTATTGGATTGAAAGAGGGCAGGATAGAAATAATTGGAATAGTACATATATAGATTACATAAGAAGAGAATGGGCTAAAGAGAAAAGCTCAAATAAAGGTCTTCCATTCACTATTAATAATGAATGGGTTCCCAGTAATGATGTTTTTGATATATTGGAGTTATCTGAAATATCTAAAGATTCTGCCTCAAAATATTTAAGAGAGTTTATACTGTATTGGGAAGAAAATGGTTCCGCCTTTACTACATGGAATTCCAAATTTATTGAGCATGTAAAAAGAAGGCATTTGGGAGACCAAAATATTAATAATGAAGAAAATAAAAAACATTCTGAACCCGGAAAGTTTACAAAAGACTTTGCAGCAAGAAAAAGTGACACCTCCTGGGCATCAGAAATCAACCTCGACTAAAGTAGATTTTATAGAATCTATCGACAGTCTTTTCCTTAAACTTGAACTTGCATATCACTTTCAGTTTTATAAAGTTTTTGGATCAGATGAGAGACTAAATGAAGGTAAAAAACTCTGGGCTACCAGCCTTAAAAACTTTTCTTCAAAAACTATTTTAGAGGCAATAGAAAGTGTGGTTGGATCTCAGTCCTACCTACCCACCCTTACAGATATTCTCAAGGCTTGCTCAGAAATAGAGGGTGCAGATGGCTTTCCTTCTGTTGAGGAGGCATACATTGAAGCAAGAAAATCTTATGCTCCAAGAGAAAGGTTTAATTGGAGCCACCCCATAGTGTACTTTGCAGGCAAAAAAATTGGCTGGAATCTCCTGAGTGATAAAGAAAGTAACCAGTTATTTTTTGCTTTCAAAAAGATATATCTAAAACTTAAAGATCACGCGCTAAAGGGTCATGAATTTAAAATTGAAATTAAAGAAGAGTCTGAAGACCTAACTCCGCTTAATAAAAAGCTATTTGATGAGCTAAGAAAAAAACACAATATTTAATTAAGCCTAATTCAATAAATGTTAGCACTGCTAACATTCAAAAAAATACTGTAGAATACATACTATGACAAAAAATATAAGAATCTCTCTATACATCTTAATTCCAACTATCTTCTGGATGCTTTCAGGTTTCTTTGTTGCAGAAAAAAAAGAGACGATCGAAGAAACTAAGAAGCTATTTACAGTAGGCACTATAGTTAGTAAAGCTGTTGAATTTCAACCCTTAATAAAATTAAAAGCTACTACAGAGTCAGAGGCAAGAGTGAATGTAAAAGCCAAAACCTCTGGAGAAGTTGTAAAAATTGGTGCGACACAGGGTCAATTCGTAGAAAAAGATTCAATATTATGTAGTTTAGGAGTGGTTGAATTAAATAGAACTGAGGTTAAGGCTCCGTTTTCTGGCTACCTAGAGCAAATTGTAAAACCAGGAAATTATCTAGAAAGAGGTCAAGTTTGTGCAACTATTATTCAACTTAACCCAATTACCTTTATGGCTGAAGTCCCAGAATTTAAGATTAATAAAGTTAAAAATGATCAAGGTGTTGTTCTTAAATTAGTAACAGGAGAAGAAGTTGAAGGTAAATTAACGTTTGTTTCTAAAAGCGCTTCCCCAACAACAAGAACGTTTAAAGTGGAGTCTCAAGTAAAAAATCCTGGTGGCTTTATTAGAGATGGCTTAACTGCCGATATGACTATTAAGATAGATAAGGTATTGGCTCATAAAATTTCGCCTTCAATTTTATTACTAAGCGATGAGGGCAAACTAGGAATAAGATCCGTTAAAGAAAATCTTGTTGAGTTCAATGAAATTATTATTCTTGAAGATTCAGCAGATGGTGTATGGATTGTTGGAATACCTGAAGTTATTGAGATCATTATTCAGGGTCAAGGCTTTGTAGAAAATGGTCAAAAAGTTTCTATAAATAGCTTATGATTAGAATCGTCGACTTTGCTCTATCAAAGGCAAAAACAACCTTGATGATAGCCTTCATGGTCTTACTTGCTGGTTCGTATGCTAGACAAGAAATTCAAGTTGCAGCTAGTCCAAATGTTCAACTGCCATTTATTTCTGTGTCTGTCTTTTTAGATGGAGCTTCGCCCAGTGATACTTCAAGATTGATAGCTCGTCCATTAGAGAATAGATTACAGACAATTACAGGTGTCAAAAATATTAGCTCTAGCAGCTCGTTAAGTTATACAAGAGTTTTCTTAGAATTTGAAGTTGGCTATGACATGGACAGAGCGCTTGTTGATATTAAACAAGGGGTAGAGGAAACAAAGTATGAGCTTCCGTCTGAAGCTGAAGATCCTCAAATATCAGAATATTCTGAAGCAAGTTTTCCTGTAATGAATATAAGCATTGTTGGAAGTAGCTCTGTAAGACAAAAAGTTTTTTATGCTAAAGAGTTAAAAGATAGCATAGAAGCTTTGGAAGAAATTCTTCAAGCAAATCTTGCCGGGGCTCCAGAAGAAGTCCTAGAAGGTGTTATTAATAAATCCAAGATGGAGTCATATGAAGTAACTCTCTCTGATATTTATTATTCTGTGGCAAATAATAATTTAATTATTCCAGGAGGAACCCAAGATACAGGTAAAGGAAGTTTTAATATTGAGGTTCCAAGTATTATTGAGACAGCTCAAGATGTTTACTCTATTCCAATTAAAGTCACTAAAGATGCCATTGTTACTCTTGGTGATATTGCTGATATCAAGCGAACTTTTAAAGACTTCTCTTCCTACGCAAGGGTTAATGGCGAAGATGCTGTAACCTTAGAGCTTACTTTGAGAGAAAGTGCTAATGCCATAGATGCATCAAAGAAGGTGTACGCTATTCTTGAAGAATTTAAAAGCTCTCTTCCTGATAATCTTAGAATTGTAATTACTGATGATGATACTATTTACTCAACTGAAATGGTTCAGGAGCTCAACGGAAATATAATAGCAGCAGTGATTTTAATAATGGTGTTAGTTATTGCTAGTATGGGAATAAGAGTTTCAATGCTTGTTGGGCTTTCTATACCCTTCTGCTTTCTTTTAACTTACTTAATTCTTTTCAGCCTAGACATGGAAGTAAATTTTCTTGTAATGATGGGCCTTCTGCTTGGAATGGGTATGTTGATTGATGGGGCCATAGTAATAACTGAGTATGCAGATAAAAAAATTGCCGACGGTCTATCTAGGGCAGAGGGCTATAAATTAGCCTCAAAAAGAATGTTTTATCCTATTTTAGCTTCAACTGGGACAACGATGGCGGCATTTATCCCAATTATGTTATGGCCGGGTTTCACTGGTCAGTTTATGAGATATCTTCCAATTACTGTTTTCTTTGTTTTACTGTCTTCACTTTTTTATTCATTAATAATAATACCGGTCTTAGGAACTTACTTTGGGCAAAGAACTTCTGCTTTAGCCAAAGAAGAAGGACGACCTTCAATTTTTACAAGACTTACTGAGGGATATGGCAACAGAATTACAAAATTTGTTAAAAATCCTGTTGAAACAATAATTTGTGTAGTTTCTGTTTTAGCTTTAATAGTAATGACATATTCGTATTTTGGTAAAGGTACCGTCTATTTTGCGATTGTTGATCCTGTAAAAGTAAATGTCACAGTAAAAGCTAGAGGAAACTATTCAGCTCTTGAAACTAAAGAAATTATCGAAGAGGTAGAAGCACGATACTTGGCTATTGATGAGCTAAGCAGTACTTATTTAAGGTCAGGGTCTGACTGGTGGAATTCAGGTGCAGATAAAATTGGTGGAGGCTTTGTAGAGATAGCCTCTCCATCAAAAAGGTCTATTTCAGGACTTGAGGTTGTAGATCTTATCCAAAAATCAACTGAAGATATTCCTGGTATCAAGGTTGAAATAGAGGCAGATTTAGGTGGCCCCAGTTTTGATTCTGCTATTCAGCTATCAATATATGGAAATACGGAAGAAGAAGTTATTAAAGCGGTTGAGAAAATTGAAATGTATATGAGAAATGAAATAACTGGTTTAAAAAGTATCTTCTCCTCAAGATCATACCCTTCGGTTGAATGGAGTGTAGATGTTGATAAGCAGAAAGCTGCCCAGCTCGGAGTTAATGTTGGTGATGTTGGAGCCCTAGTTCAGATGCTTACTAACGGTTTTAGAGTTGGAGAATATAGACCTGATGATTCAAGAGATGAAGTTGAAATTAGAGCAAGATTTCCTGAATCTGACAGAACTATTACAGGCATTAAAAACTTAAATGTCACTACAGCAAAAGGCTTAGTCCCAGTAAGTTCATTTATAACGGTTATACCAAAAGAGAATCGACAAATAATTAGCAGGAGAAATGGAAAATACTCTCAGGAAATTAATGCAGGAACAGTGGATGAATCTCAAATTTCTCAAAAGGTTGAAGAGATTAACTCTTGGCTTGAATCTGCCGATCTCGGAAAAACAGTTGGCTACCAATTTAGAGGGATGGCTGAAGAGACTGAAGAGGTAAATCAGTTCATGATTGTTGCTGGTATATCTGCCATTTTTGTAATGCTAATAATGTTATTAACTCAATTTAATAGTTTTTATCAATCATTTATTATTCTTTCATCGGTAACTATTTCAAGTATTGGTGTTCTTTTAGGTTTGCTAATAACAGGTAAGTCATTCAGCACAACGATGACTGGTTTGTCCATTGTTACTTTGGCTGGGATTGTGGTTAATAATAATATTGTTCTTATAGATACCTTTAATAAGTTTAAAGAGGAATCTCCTCACATTGAAAAATCAATACATATTATTAATACCTGCAAGCAAAGACTTCGCCCTATATTGCTAACATCACTAACAACTATTTTTGGCTTGATGCCATTAGCTATGGGTATAAGTTTAGATATTATCTCAAGAGAGATCATCTTTGGTAGCAGGATTGTTGACTGGTGGTCAAATCTAGCTACCTCTATAGTATTTGGATTAGGCTTTAGTACATTTATTACACTAATCCTTACTCCGGCTCTCCTGGCGCTTCCGTATGCACTGCGAAATGATTATAAAAAGTTTTTTAATAAAGCTAATT
>OJEE01000049.1_pt1 | contig 28233 bp, 1 predicted proteins | sample 1593231 | NCBI WGS metagenome assembly OJEE01 (sample SAMN05416702, study PRJEB24817) | seawater metagenome | isolation source: Sea water | place: Canada:Atlantic | collected 2013-07 | reverse complement strand
AGAGACAGTGCTTGAGCTTGGCAGAGTGCGCAGACTCGTGGCGTAGCGCGGTAGCAGCGGACTCTGCTCTCGCTTCGCTCGTCCGGATTTGCTCTTCGAGCGATGCCTGCTGGAGCGCGCTTTCCCGCTGACGGGATTCAGCGGCATCAGCTCGCTGGCGCATAGTGGCCAGTGTGAGTTGGTCGACTGCTTGCTGGTCCTTGGCATCTACGAGCGAGCTCTCGGCCCGTTCGTGAGCTTGTCGGAGTCTGATGTGAGCGAGTTTTAGATCGACGAGTTCGGCAATGGTGTCGGCCACTCTCTGGTCGTGAACAGATCTAGATGACTCAAGCTCCTGGAGTTGGGTCGTCGATGCGTCGAGTTGCAGCTGCAGCTGGGCTGCATGAACGCGGCTCGCTCTTTCCGAAAGCTCAGTCGTCGTCACTTGTTCGAGTAGAGCGGAGTAACGACGGTTCTTCTCGTGTAGCTGTCCAGTGGTTTGGTCGAGGGACTCCTGCAGCTCCTCGTGGCGGTCGGAGAGGTCCGAATGCTTTTGGTTACTCGTGCTCAGTTGCCCAAGTAAGCGGACGACTCGAGTACGCAGCGCGTCAGTCGACTCCGACAGCCATGGGGTAGCGCCAGGGTGAGGTGCACCGAAGGGGGAGTAATCGGCGTGAGAGATGGAGGCTGTCGGGGTACCGGTCGAGGCGGCCGGGTCGCTGAAGGGAGCACTCGAAGAGGCGGCGGTCGCGGGGCTGAAGACGGGGGCGAATGCAGCTGCGGAGGGATGGGCAGGAACTAGCGTCTCTGCTGCTGGGGTGAGAGCAAAGGACGGAGCAGCCGGTGGTCCGGGAGTGGCGGCAACTAGAGGCTCGGGAGCCGGGGTGCCAAGGTCTGACGGAGCGACGGCAGAGGGAGGGTGAGGCATTGGCAATGATGGCGACGACTCGGGAGCCGCGGTGATTTCAGGCTCCGAGGACGTATCGGAGAGGGCTCCGGGCGGTCCAGCGGGGGTAGGCTCCGGCGGCGGGGTCCCACCGGGTGGTCCTCCTCCTGTGAGGCGCAGAGTGCGCGTAGGTTGGGCCGCAAGCGCTGCCGTCGGTAACGAAGAGTGCGGGGGCCCGGGTGCGGGAGGGGACATCGGAGGCGACGGCGGAGCCGAAGGAGTCGGAGAGCCGGGAGGCTGCTGTTGAGCGGGTGAAGTATCCATCGCGCTGGGAGCCCCTTGCAAGACTGGATTTTCGTCGACAGGGTCGTCGGAGGTCGAGCTGGAATCGTCCTCCCTCCAGTGCAGGGATGCGTCAGACATACCGTTAGACGGCTGCGAGTCCGGCGTTCTTGCGCTCGCGGTAAGCGTGAAGGGCGGCGGAGGGTACATGTTTGAGAGGGTACCAGACAACCTGCGTACCCTGTAGGATGCGTCGTAGTTCCAATCGACACGAGGCGGGGCACGAGCTGGCATCTGTTGGGTGAGGTACTGGGCGGGGCCAGGCCTGGACTGAGCAATCCTGTCCATTACTGTTCCCGGCAGGTCAGACGACACTCCGCGTTCGCTGACGCATTGCAGCAGGCTGCGGCTCGAGTACAAGCAGCGTGGCGCACCGGCGTCAGGCCTTACTCGGGAGCAGTTGCACCAGCCACCGTCCCTGCTTCGTATCATCGGTCTATTCGCACCGGGGCAGGAGTCTACCAGCTCTCGATGACGGGTTACAACGCACGCGAGGGCTCGGAAATCGTGCGATGACGGCGATCCGCGTTCGGTCAGCAGGTGAGCTGCTCGCAGTAGCGGTCGCGTCCCGAACAAGGTAGCGCCAAACGATGGTAGGGGTCGGGGCTCTGGAGGCGGAGATTGGTCGGACGTGGGCACAGGGCTGTAGGTTGGAGAGGCGGTCGGCTGGAGGAAGTACATCCGGGCGAGGGCGAGGATGGCTAGCGTGCCATTGCTACGGTGGAAAGCCGCATCCTGAGCGGTCTGGAGATGCCTCCGGACCCACGACTGGATGGTACGAGTCGCGCGGAGGCACCGGCGGCTCAGCAGCAGGCTTGGGTTGCCGTTGGTGTCCAAAAGACAGTTGTTGCTCGTCCAGCCACCCTGGGGTAAGTACGAGCCGCACTTGTGTCCAGTGCTCTCGAAGTGGGAGAACATATCCAAGCCTCGGCAGCTGTTGGAACAGTAGTGCTCAGGTCGGGGATTGCGGTCCGGATTATCGTGATCCTTGCACCAGCGGCAGCGATGGCGGGTGTGGCGCCAGCAGAGTTTACAAGGGGCGAACTTGCGGAATGGCTTTCGCAGTAGGCGCTGCTCGGTGGTGACCCCGAGGTGTCGTCTCGCGGCTGTTTGGATCACGAGGGCCGCCTCATTGTAATCGTATCGCCGCGTGGCGGCGTACTCCTGCTCCCAAGGGTTAGTTTGGTAGCAGTGCGCGGGGACGATGCCCTGCCCCATGCGATCCATGGACACTAGCAGAGCCAACGCCATATTCGCAGGTAGCTGTACCTCGAAGGCGTTCAGGTTGGACAGCACCAAGGTGATGTGATACCGTGGCTTGGCCCATACGCTGGCGAGGGATGTCTCTCGTGCCTGGAGAGCGTGCTGGATGCGAACGCGCTGAACGACCTTGGTCGCCATGAACCCTGTTGGTTCGTAAACGCTGTAGATTAGGTCGTTGCGCTTGCAGGGTTCGGCTCCAGGTGACTCAGTGCAGAACAGATTGACTTCGGGCGGAATTTCGCAGACGTAGAAGTACGTGGAGGCGTGCAGGCGTTCAGGGAGGCTGACGCACAACTCGACGGTATTCATGGCCTTGACGCTGAGGTTGCGCGGAAGGCGCAGCAGGTGGCTGCCCCGTTGCAGCTCGCGGAACCGGAACTCAGCACTTTCTCCTAGGGAGAGGGGAACATGCTGGTGGTCGTAGACGACGGGCCCAGGGTGAGGAGCAGGCATGTGCTGTTGCCACATCTTCTCAGCGATGACCTCGGCCTTGACCAGTTCGTCAGGGAGGTTGTCTTCGTCCATAAGGAGATAGCCATCGCAGGTTCGGCAGCGGTAAGCGCGGACGAGGCGCTTGGTGAATCCGTCGCTCTTTGCGCAGGCTGGGGTCCTGCAACGGCTGCAGACGAGCGCGGGCGGCGGAACGTTTCGAGCATGCATCAGCTGTGCGGCTCTGGCGCCTGCAATCGCTCGGGTGCCCCTGAGATCGGGGCGAGGGCAGCCAGCGCCTTCCTCGCACGAGCACCAAAGGACGGGGTCAGGTGGTTCACTCGCCCCGGAAAGGTAGTCGCAGGGCAGGGCACGGCGGCGGCGGCGCTCCTCAGCCTCGATCAAGAGCTCGGCTGTCCTGGAGTTGGCGCTGCTGGTCTGTGATTCGTCGAAGTCGTCTGCGCTCCAAGTTGCAGGGGGTTCAGGGGTGACGCCCTGATACAAAGCGTCGCGCGCACTCCAGCAGAGGCTGTGGCCCCAGCCGTTGCCGACGTAGGAGTAATAATCGCATGTCTCGCAATACGTCAGAAGCCGCGGGGCTGAGAACGGGGGTGTCGAGTGAGATTGTACAGTACCGTTCGCCGAGCGGAGGGTGGTACAGGGGGCGTCGGGATGCGGGGGCGTGCTAGGACGTGGGCACGACGGGCTGCCGTAGAGTGGTAGTAACTCGGGTGCCGCCTCTACACAGCTGCGCAGCTCCGGCCGAAGATCGCCTGTACTGAACACCTGGTCGGCCACTGAACACCGTTGAGGTTCATCATCATAGAACATCACGGGGCAGCTGAGACGGCCCTGCAACGTCCCGTTGAAGGACTTATCATTCTCCCTACTCCTCTGCTTCCGTTGGATCACGAGGACAGCCGCCCTCTCGCAAAGTTCGTTCACGCGGAGTGAGGCGGGATGGCCTGTAGAGAATCGGGTGGATGGCCACAGGGCGCCGTCGGCGGCAGTGAGGTTGTGGTTGGCAACCATCCGGTCGGACGCCGCGTTGCTGCCTGTCTCCGACCGAAGCTGGGTGAGGGTAAGCCTGCGGTGGAAATGCGTCGGGGGAGCGGCGACCGCCAGGTCGCCCTCGCGTCTAGGCTTGAGTTGCAGCGCTTCGGCGGGACTTGGGTTGCGGAAGCGGTCATGAGGTGGAGCGGGCGGGACAGAAGGCGCTTCTGAGAGCAAGGGTGGGTCAGCGTCCATGTAAGTCTGTGAGGCAGGTCCTCCTCCCTTGAGCCGAAGGGTGCGCACCGGTAGGCCAGGAAGGCTTGAGGCCGGTAGCGGAAGGTGCGGTGGCGAGGATGGAGGCGACAGAGGTGGAGACGAGGGAGGGGGCGACTGTGGGGCCTCGTAGGCCACGTCTGTACCCGCCACAGGGTCGACGATTGGAGAGGACGGAGCCGGCGTGGCAGGCAAGTCGTCTGACAGGAGCTCTTCCTCCGCTTCGAGACCAGGGATGCCGACGGGGACCGAGGACAGGTCGGTCGAGCGCAACGGTGTGGGAACTACAATCTCGGGCGACAGGGCGAACGAGGCCGTGGGCGCAACGAACAGAGGCTTGTAGTTCGAGCGGCGCTGGATAGACGGAGACGCCTTCAACGGAGAGGCAGAAGGCGGGGTAGGCTGCACGGGGGACTGCACTCGTGACGGCGAGGCGGGCTGCGAGGGAGGCGGCGACCGCGCTGGCGGAGGACTGGGCGGAGGACTGGGGATCGGACCAGAGCAGGCATGGAATGAGCGGAGGGTGCTAGAGCGAGAGCGCTTGGGGGCGGTAGCGATGGAGGGTCGAGAAAGATCCAAGATCACGTCGATAACGGCACTGCACAGGGTCAAGTTGGCGTACTGGGACTGCATGATCTGCTTCAGTGAACGATCGCAATCGTGGAAGTCCGGGGCCTGAGTGACGCAGCGGTAAACCCCTAGCGAGCGCACCTCGGCACCGGTAAGCTGCTTGACGAGTCGGGCGATCAAGTCGAGGGTGGCGAGGGAGTAGACTAAATAGATGGTCTGGGTGCTAGGCACGTTCAGCCACTCGGCGTCCGCCGGGGCGAAGCGGAGGGTGGCCTCCTGTGGAAGTCCGTGCTGCCCGTCGTCGCCGCCAGAGTCAAGTCTGAGATTCAGGTCCTCGGCACCGGTCCAGTGCGATGACGAGCACTGCCCATCGGTAGAGGAGAGGTCGGTATCGGGGCTGTGGGTTAACAGCCGCTTGAGGGTAGTGAATGTGTGTCCTGGAGGGACAAGCTGCCAATCCGGTAAGCGGGTTTCGTCGCTGAGAGAGACGACCAGGTGGTGTTGAAACACCACGCCATTGGTAGTGTCGTCAGTCGAGCCGGTGGAAGGAGAGGCGGTCCTGGGCAGAGGGTCAGAGCCAGGGGGGTTCGCGATGACGCGCTCGTTGTAGCGCCTCGTCGGTCGCGAGGGCTCGAGGAACTGGCAAGTCAGAGGCGGGTAGAAGGCCGCTTGGCGAGAGCTTCTGCAATAGCCTTCGCGTTGAGAGAGAGACTCGTACATGGCGACTTGGCGAGCGTCCATGGGCGAGGCGTGTGCGATCGAATTGAAGACGATCACCGTACGGGAGAATCCAGGGTACTCGACTCCGTGGTGAAGGAAGTACTCGTAAGGCACCAGCTCCAGGGCGGCGATGCGGCGCACGTCAAGGTAGGACGGGTCGACCCTGCCTGCGAGGACAGCAGCGTTGGCCGCTCGGTACATGTCGTTGACCCTGGAGATCAGCTTGTCGGCGTGGTCGGCGTGGTCGGAGTTGTCGTCAATCAAAGAGATGAACTCAGTGAAGATGCTGGCGACTACTAGCGGCTGCGTCCAGAGCTGCGGGCTATCGGCGTATGGTCGGATGGGGCGTCTGGCTTCGGGGTCAGCCGTAGTGGACAACAAACCCTTCTGGACGGCGAGGTCGGCGAGGTGGATCAAGGGGGTTCCACCCGGCGGGTCTCCGAGGCGTTCTGGCTGCAGTGAGGTCGTAGGGTCTTCCCATGCAGAGCACAAGTTCTGGTAGGTTTCGTAGTGCCTGTTGAGGTTGGCACGATACTGCCGCATGCCTCCGTTGCCGTAACCTCCTCCCATCGGCGAAGGTGGGAGGGGGTCGCTGTAGAACGATGTGACAGGGCTGTCGGCGACGCGGTGCAGGTCGTCTTCACCGGAGGTTCCGTACCACGGGAAGGTGACCATGTACCGGCCCAGACCAGTAGAGTGGGACGGGAGGGCGCTGAGGTCGTCCCGCACCAGGCGTCGATGACGGGACTCGCATGTCGGCTCTTTGAAGTAGAAGCAGTCATGGGGTGCCATCTGTTCCCGAGCGAGGCGGCGGAGGCTAAGGGCTCCGCTGGCGAATGTGCCATGGGAATGGAGAGTGCTCAGGCGTGTCCAGACATGGAGGAAGTGTCGGCGGCGGTGGTCGGCGTGGTAGGCATTGGCCGCTGTACGCTGGATCAGTGAGCTGAACAGAAGCATCAGCCTGGATCGAGCGGCAGCGTCGTCATATAACGCTGCCAGGTCGTACCTAACGGGGCAATCCTTGAGGATCACTTCTTCGGCCAGCTGAGCCAAGCGGTCCATGAGACACGGGGTGCGGACGTCCGGAGAGTACGGGCAGCGTTCATGAAAAGGGCGGCACGGGAGGGAGGTGATAGCGCCCCTGGAAACTAGCTCGCTGACTGCGCGCAGCTCCATTGATGGCGGCGAAGGCGGAGCGGAGGGCGGTCTGGCGGCCAGGGGTTCGGGGAGGGTGCCGTATGCTGTCGAGGTTGCAGGTGTGTCAGAGCTGCTGATGGGGTCAGAGGGAGCAGCCTCGTCTGGTTCGGCATCCAAAGCGCTGTTCAGGTCCCTAAAATCGACGCGGAAGCGGGTCTCGCCCGACTTCGTTTCACTCCCGTTCTCTCGTTTCGTCCCTGCGCCGGAAGCGGCGCTGCTGGGGTCAGGAGCCCATTCGTCGACGCGGCGGGCGTAGCGGGGCTGCTGGACTTCTGTTAATGTGAAGGGAACAAACTCCAGTGGCGGGGCGGAATGGGGGGAGTCGGAGAGAGCAGAGGCCTGGGGGTCGACGGTCTCGGCGTGCCGAAGGAGGGTGAAGGAGACTGAGATGGCTCGAGCGATGCATGCAACTGCGCGCAAAAACTGCTCGTCTGGGGGAGAAGGGGGGGATGCTGCGGGTTGGGCGAGCGCTACAGCCTGAGCTAGATGGTGAGCCTCGTAGCGGAGCAGGCCGAAGCTGGCGCGGCGCAGAGGGTTGCCCTGGACGGGCGACGGCGGGGCAAGGTACCGCGCTACCCACGCTGAGAGGATGCGGGTCTCAGGGTCCAAGATGGTGTCGATGATGACGCCGAGGTTGGCGCGCCGCAAGGCAACCAACGCAGAGGCAACACGTCGAGGAGAGGTGTCCAGGGTAAAGGGGGAGGTCTGCGCGGGGAAGTCGCCGCCTGATAGCAGGAGGCGGCCGGATTCGGAGGGGTGCCCGGCCGCTTGGCAGAACGTGAGGAGAGCTCGAGTCAGATCGACGGCGGGAGCAATCGTAGGGTCGTCATAGAGCTCGATGCCGTCACGGGCGTAGAGCTGCGACCACTTGGACCCGGGTGGGGGTCGATCTTTGCGAGGGGTATGCGGTGCGGGAGCGGGGAAGATGAGGTCCGCCGGGGTGGCTCCCGGGAGCCGCTGGCCCGGTTGCAGGTGTTTCACACCGTCTTCCGTGTCATACGACCAAGACGAAGGTGAACCCGAGTCGAGTTTGGCCGGGACAATGCGGGAACCGGTGGTGGGGTGGAGGAGGCTCCGGCACAGCAGCAGCGCGGCTGCTGGGGTGTCTGGCTTAACTTTGATCAAGACGGGGATGCTTGGAAAGCCACCTGACTTCTCGACCTGCGTAGCTTCTGCTGGCGTGAGGCGGCGTAAGCCCCTAATGCTGGAACTGACCAGGGCGTAAGTACGGGGGCGACCGTCCCCCGGGGCAAGGTCAGGGGGAGGAGAGCACGGCGGTGACGGACACTGGACGGCTAAAGGTTGGAGGCCAGCCGGGGTGGCGTGCGCGGTGAAGCTGGAGGCGCCGTCGCCATCGACGGAGCTGCTGAAGGCCTTGCCCCACAGCCTGCTGCTCGCTGATCGAAGGGCTTCGATGAAGCTCGGCGCGGGCAAGGCAGTAGAAAGCGGCGGAGACGGCGGCGGGGAATGAGGAGGTGTAGGCAGCGGGCTACTCCCGTCAGTTGAGGAAGTGCCAGGTGGTGGGCTGCTCTGGTCGACGTAGGGTGTAGGATGCCAGTTCCCGTCGCAGCAGCGGTCGTACATGCAGGTTAGGCAGCAGTGGCCACCTTCCCTGTTGTTCCAAACGGACGTGCATGCACACCTAGAATCGATGCATCCGGGGGGTTGTCCTGGCACGTGCTTTCGGGGCTGGAAGACTACTCGTCTGCGACGCTGGTGTCGCTTCCCCCCCAACTTAGCTTGACCCGTGCCCTCATCGGGTCCAGGGTCTGATGCAGATCTGCAGCGGGACTGGAGAGCTTCGGACGACGGTACCTCGGAGCATACCTCATTAGTGATGGCCAGCGGCGTCGACGGCGGCGACGCGGGAGGCGACGGAGGTGGCGTCGGAGGGTGGAAGCCGTACTGGTGTTCGCGTCCACCCAGCGAGCATTGCGAGCCGATCTGATTGCCGAAGTGCAGGTGGATCTGGACATGCGGGGCGCCGAAGGGCCCTGACGGGCATGGCGGAGTAGCTGTGGATGGCTCGAAAGGCGGAGGGTTAGCTGCGGCTGGCCCGAAAGGCGGAAGGTTCGCTGCCGCTGGCCCTGACGGCGGGGGTGTAGGCCTCGGCGGTTCTGAGATATCTTGACAGGGTGCAGAGGAAGAGCCTGGAAGCCGGAATGGAGCGGGTGCCGCTGTAAGGGAGCGGGTAGGCTGCGAGTCGGGGTGGTACTGCTGCGCGTGGTAGAGTCCACCAGGAGGGTCGTCCGGGCGTCGTGAGTCGGGGTTGACATCTGGAACGAGAAACGGATTAACAGCTCTGATCATAGCTAGTAGCATGGTGTGCCTGCGGCATTGGTTGCGTGCTACTATCCAGACGGGGCGTAGAGGGCCGTCGTGGTGTTCGCGGTCGCGGGGGTGGCACGTGTCGTCTCGTGTAGTAGTCGTCTGACAGGACACTCCAGTCGTAGTCACTTGCCTTCCTAGCGTCCATGCACGTGCTGCGATGCTAGAACGTGTGACGGAGCCAGAGTCGGCTAGGTCCCTGTCAAACGATCGGCTAGCAGCTAGGCGGGCGTCGCACGCGATGCGAGTCATAGTCTCTAGCGTCATCTTTGGAGCGCATGTCAGGTGACGAAGGTAATCCGTTAGCCAGCCCCTACAGTAGTCTAGCTCATCCTGGCGACCCTCATTGGCCAGTCTGTCGGAGTAACGGAAGCTAGGAGCAGGTATGGACCTAGGATCAGCGGCGTTGGGCCAACACGGGAGCGTGGCTGGCGGGACGCGGCTCTGGACCGTAGAGGCGGTAGAGCTTCTGCCAGAGCTTGCAGAGATCTTAGATGGAGGTCTCATTGAGGACTTCGATGACGATCCTGCGTGATGAGTCGCGAAGCCACCGCTTGCAGTTCGCCGCATGTGACTCCGACGCCAACTCTTCGGCACGTGCCTACCTGCCGATTGCGGGGGTGGCGAGCGGTTTGGGTGACGCGGAGGGACCCGCTGAGCGGCGGCGTGGCAGGGCTGTACTGAGGCCTGTGACGCGGTAACGTGGCGGGGCGCTAGAGTCGTGTGGACGACGCGACGTAGCCTTCTGTACCTGGCTGGGCAGAGAAGCTCACGGCCAAACTCGAAGGTGGGGCGCAGCTCCACGTGTTCGAATGCGCATATGGTTCTCTGGAGCGCGTGTTCCAGAGAAGGCCTGCATCGCAAGTCGAACCTCCTCGGCGTGGGTTCGCCGTAGCTGTTCAGGTACGATCGTCGTGGCATAGGCTCGCTTTGCCAGCTGATCCTGTCGTGGCCTCTCAACATAGTGTACTGCGTGCGGTCAACCGAGAAGAGGGTGCTTCGGTCGAACGACTGGATGTCGTGCAGGAGCGGCCGAACTGGTACGGAGGGGGCGGCCTCGGCTGCACGTTCGGCTGAGAGTGGAGGTGACACCAGCTCGAACTGAGCTGACGTCACTGGTTGCTGACCTGCCGGAGTGTCTTCCACGACCACGAAGTCGTCGGAGGACAGCACCGTCAGTGGAGGCTCTCCGCAGTTCACGGAGAACCTCTGAGCGCGCCTAGCCGCTGCTATCGCCTGCGGAGCGGCTGTCTCCGTGGGTGGCAGCAGCGAGAGTGCTGGGGGGAGCGAAGGAGGAGCTGGCGTAGGCAGCGGCGACGACGGTGGCGACGCCGGAGGTGACGGGGGTTCGGATGGCGGGGTGTGATGGTGGGCAGGTGTCGTGGCGATGGACAACTCCGAGTCCAGGTGCTCGACAGAGTGGAGGATACTGGATGAGACGGCGAGGGCAGAATGCTCGGCGCAAGCGGAATCGACCTTTGGCAGCAGTACGACCTTCTCGCGCGCCCACCATGTCCGGCACTCGCTGACGCAGACTGGGTGACGACACTCAGGGAGGTCAGGACTAGGGCTCTGCACTCCCACGGCGTGGTCGGTCACGTTGACGAACATGTCCTGCCCCTCCAAGTCGCAGCAGCCACACTCAACCCAGATGACATCGCAAGGTCCCGAGGGAAGAGGGAAGGGGTGAGCGGGTGGCAGCGGCGAGAGTGGTGGAGGGAGAGGAGGTGAAGCTGACGTGGACAGCGGCGACGACGGCGGCGACGCTGGAGGCGACGGAGGGGGTGTAGGAGGGGGCGGCCCGTCGAGGGAGAGCGGCGAAGGAGGGGAGTCGTCTGTGCGGTCGGACTGCTTCTTGGGACAGCCGACTCGCCATGCTAGGAGCCAGGACTCGTAGCTGGTATCGGCGTGATCCTCCCGACGGCATATCTTGTCGGTTGTGTAGGATGGCCAGCACCAGCGTAATTGAGGGAGGCTGCGCCCGGTGGTAATGTCAGCGACGAGGACGTGTTCCCGGGTGGCTGGTTGGTAGGCGCGGGGGAAGCGTTGCGTGGTTCGTGTTGGGAAGCTTGCTTCCAAAGGTCGCTGCTGCCAATGCGTAAGCAGCTGTTGGTGGAAATGCTCTCCAGGGGCAACACGGAAACCATGCTGTGCCAACATAGAGCGAGCTGCTTTGGGGCAGGTTTCCATGTAGCTTCGGACAGGGCCATTGATCAGCACGTGGCCGAGTTGGAGTGGCTCGACGAGTTGGGCGTACGTCTGCATGGCGTCGGCGGTGTAGAGTCGAAGGCTGACCATGTAGAGTGCCAACCCTTTGTACAAGTAGACGTAAGGCACGACCCCAAGGACGGGCATGATCGCAATCGCCCTGGCCAAGAACTGGTGGACGAAGTTCCAGACGTCCCCACCCTCGCTGACGGCGAACTCGATGGTGCGATTTCGTCGTAGCATCGGGTCCTCGGGTCCCCGGTCCTCGTTTCTGCAGCGCGCGTGATGTACGTCGCTTCCGAAAGTTTCAAGGGAGGGGAAATCGTCCTCGGTATCCATATCCTCCGCGTAAACCGATGCGGCCCGTCTCCCTGCTTCGTGCGCTGCACGCAGGTCAGCCATCGCCTCGTCGGACCAAGCGTCCCTGTCCACGTGCATCTGGATCAATTCTTCGATAGAGGAGGACACGGCCGCGGGGCCAGGAAACATCTCCTGCGCTATGAGAGCATAGTCTTCCTTGACGTACGGAGTGGGGGGCCCGCCGTAGTGCGGGCGAAAGACTTGCTCGCCAGTGCACTCAGGCGTATACAGGGCATCGTTCAGTTCGGATCGCATCCAGGTGGCCCGCAAAGGCGTCCCGAGGCGAACGGGGCATTGCATGTGGCCGTAGTGGTGAGCGGAGACGAGGAGTTCAACGCATTCGAGCAGAGAGGACGAGTGGTCGAAGAAATGGCTGCGTAACATCAGGCTCCGATAGCTTGGCAACTCGAAGAAGTCAACGTCGATGGTGACGAGCATGGCTATGCCTTCCCCGAGAGCTCCTGCGCCAGCACCCCGTGCAGCAGCTGCGGGAGGCAGGAACGCGCAGAGTCCATTAGGGTGTTGCTCACTCCTCGATTCTAAGCATAGAACGTGTTGCCCTAGTACATGCTCAAATGCAAATTCCTCCTGGTTCTCAAGGTAGTCATGGAAAGTACTGCCTTCAGGCCATTCCTCAGTATGCTCCTCGAATATCAGAAGCAGGTTCCGCATCATGTCTTTAAAGTATTGGATTCTCGAATGAAGACGATCAAACCACATGGAAGGCTGCACGCTGCCCTCGAACGGAAAGTCGTCGGCTAGCCAAACACGTACTCGGACGTTGTAGTCAGTGTCGCCGTCGCTATCGCAGGGAGAACCGTAGACCCGTTGCTGACCACGCCGAACGGCGAACTCGAAGGGGACCTCCTTACGGTAAGGATCTCCCGGGCCAGGCCCCAGGCCTACAAGGCCCCCGTTATCGATTTGGCGGAGGCGGGGCACTCTGAGTTCATCCGTGATTCCAGCGGTGGGACCCCCCCCTGTGAGGCGCAGAGTGCGCGTCGGTTGGTCCGCAAGCGCTGCTGCCGGTAGCGAAACGTGCGGGGGCTCGGATGCGGGAGGGGACATCGGAGGTGACGGCGGCGCCGGAGAGGAAGCAGGCGGTGCGTTGTCCTCAGCGTACTGTTCCAACACCGCCTGGGTTCGCTCGCGCGACAGTCCGGAAGCTGAAACCGACGGGGACCCGGCGCAGCAGCAGGGGGCAGCAGCGGCGGCGGTGGAGGCGGCGGCAGCTGCTTGCAGCTCGGCGAGTGCAACGTGGTGCGAGCGGCTGCACGTGTCGTGCCCAGTAACGCCATCTAGGAAGCGTTGACGGGTGCAGCCCGGAAGCACGCAAATAGATGGGCCCCCCACCAATGGCTCCGTCCGGCAGGTCACCTCACTCGGACGAATAGCCTTTGGCACCCATCCCGGATGGGATCCGTCGGGGGCGACAACGTCAGGCGGCGAGGGCGGTGGCGAAAGGGGTGTGGCGCAAGGTGGGCATTGATCGAGGAAAGCAGCTGAGGCGCTGATAGCAAGTGACGCCGCCACCACAGGCACGGCGGCGCTGATGGCGGTCGAGACGGCCGAAGACACTATGGCGACCGCCTCCGCCGCTCGCTGCTGCAGCCACTTGCAGGTGAGCTCCTCGCGAGTCATCTTTGAGTAGACGGTGGTGACCGTCTCCGAAGAGTACAAAAGCGGGCTGATGACGGTGGGAGACCACGCCACGCAAAGGCGATCCTCGGCGGCAACGGTATGCATCAATGGGGGGTTCGCGGGCGGCGCCAAACAGCCTTCCGATGGGAAGTAGGCGTTTTTGTACGCCGCTGCGAGCTCGTCCTCTCCAATGGAGTAGAGGTAGTCCAGCATGGCGACGAACTCGATTTCGGCGTTGAATGGGTTGTGGCGCACCCGGCACGTCCCCCCAGGCTTCACCACGATGACATGGAGAATGATGTGACGGCCATCCTTCAGCCTGACAGCGAGGGGTTCCCTTTCGAAGGCCACCATGCTGGCCTCGTCGCTGTGGACATCACTGTCACTGAACAGCGGGTTCCTGGCCCTGTTCGTTGGGGCAGTCAGCGCGTCTTTCAGGGGGTGGAGGCCCAGGGATTCGAGGGATCCAGCCTCGGGCACGAGCCCGTTGGGGTAGGTGACTGCGGCCTTGGCCTGGATCCTGGCCATGGGGCAGCCGCCCGCGCGCGAGGACGAGTGGGTAACAACGGCGAAGCATGGGAGGGGCGACTGCACTCCCTCTGCACGGGAAGGGGGTGCTGCGAGAGAGGCGGCGACTTTGGCGCTGAGATGTCGGAGCTGGGTTGCGGGCCTGACACCGCCGGAGGTGAGGGAGGGCGGCGCCTGAGCGCCACTGGCGCCCCCCGAAGCGTGGATCCCAGGCGGAGCACCGTCGGCGACTCCGGGAGCTGGAATTCCGCAGGTTGCATGCTCCAAGCTACCAGTAGTGGAAGCTGGGCCGAGGCTATCGGCGGATGCGAAATGGGTAACCGGCGAGCTTGAGCCCGCGGTAATCGTGGAGGGCGGCGTACGAACGCCACTGACGCCCTCTGAAATGTGAAATGCAGGAAGAGCACTGTCGGCGGCTCCGAGTCCTGAAATTCCGCAAGGTGCACGCTCCAAGCTACCAGTAGTGGAAACTGGGCCGGGGAGCGGTGCCAAATGGGTAACCGGCGAGCTTGAGCCCGCGGTAATCGTGGAGGGCAGCGTCGGAACGCTACTGGCGCCCTCTGAAGTGCGAAATACCTTCGGAGCGCTGTACATAGCGCCGCGGATGGGATTTCCGCTTTCTGCAGGCTCTGCGCAGCCAGATGCAGTAATCAACTCGAGACGCTCGGCTGATGTAGCGGCGTTATCGCATAACGCGGCCGGACCTGCTGGCGCAAAAACTGGGGGCGGCACCGGAATGCCCTCGCGACAATTCTGCGCATCGATTTGTCTCGGGGCGCTGGGGCCCGAGCCGCGCGAATCGCTTCCGCGCTGCAAATCGTGGCTGCTATGACGATCAGCAGGGCAGCCCGTGAAAGCACCAGTGCTGTTGATAGCGACGCTCGGGCTGTGCTTGGCCGCGGGAGAAACCGAGGACAGCACTGAAAGGCGGACGTCTTCCTCTTCGATTCTAAATTTGGTCGGAGCGCTGTCGGCGGCTCCGCGGGCATCGCCTAAACGCAGTCTCGACTGGTCTGCAGAGGGGGGAGCCGGGCACTTCAGAGGGGGGAATTGCGCTGCCCCTCCTCCGCCGTTTGGTCCAGAGGCGGCGGGGCTGAAGGCAGTAGCGAGTGGGTTTAGCATAGACAGCACTCCCTTCTTCAGCCTTTCCGCCATGGTCGGCGGGTAGTCATTCGCGGCCGAACAGTTTCTGACAGAGACCGAGCTGCACTGCTGTACACCTAAGGGCGAGTTACTCTGCTCTTCGATCGGCCCAAGCGCGGCCTCGCGCGCCAAAGTGGAATTCTTAACTGTCGAAACCTGACTCTTGTCAGATTCGCTTTCGGTGGTGGTCGTGGTCCTCCTGGACTCCTGGCAGACCCCACCTGCTCGCCACTGCCTCCTGGCAGTGGTACTGATGTCTGTTTTAGAGCGATTCATCTAACGATTTTCTGGGGCACGGACAGGGGACACGTGGGGCAACGTACAGACGCAAGGACAGGCACAGGAGGTGCTCACCGGTCCGTGAACAGCAACAGCAGTGGACCCGAAAGACCGAGATTGCCCTTCGATCACCCCTCACGGATGTTCGAAGGTAGGGGACTCTAACCCGCCGGACAGCGGCTATACGGACAAGAGTGAATCCTAAAGAATCCGAAACGGATCCGCAACCGAATCCTAACACGACTTGCCCGTTGTTGCTAGTTGGCCAATTACTCAGCTCCTCAAGGGATAGATTTGCGCGTCTGATTCTCCTATTTGAGTCCTTTTGAATCGAGTTGTCCTATGTGTTTCCAATGGGGAGGATAATCCCCTGATGATCGAGTGCGTCATCAGGAACGGGTCGATTACATCGTAGATCCGGTGCTAGTTGGGATCGTCGGGCGATTTGGAGGTCCATCTCTCGCTGGAGATATACGGACCTTCATCAGCAGCCCGCCGGAGATATAAGAACCTTCATCAGTACAGGAAGACGGTTCCGGGGAGAGCCGGCGGGGTCGCCGATGGATAGGATCCAATGGGGATCCGTTCTAGTTGCGCCAGCACCCCGGGGTAGCGCCTTGGGCGGCACGTGTGACTGGCAGCGTCCTGCCGGTCGTGAGCCGCCGGGGGCGGAATTGGGGCGCTTAGCGAACTGGGCGGTTGTATGACGTAAATGGTACTGTAAGTTCGTGGTGTAACGGTTGTAACGGTCGGACGGTGGACTCGTAACCCACGGTTACGACACCCCCCAACTTAGACGGAGACCTCCTGGTCGACGCCTGGAAGGCAGTGGTTGCGAACGGCTCAGCGGGCCGACTCGCCAAGATTTCGGTATCGGGGCATCAAATGGAACGGCGGCGAGGTTCCACGGGTTGTACTGACGCCTTTCGAACGGCGGCAGTAGAGTAGCGTTTTGAGAGTTTCATCTCCCAGGCCTGGTTGGGTTAAGAATTCGGTGTTTGACGTGGTAGCCAGGACAAAACCGATCGTCGTGGTCCTCGTGGACTCCTGATCGACTGATTCTAACAGGTTGCGCAGAATATTTCCGAGGATGCGCCTGTAAGGCGCGTTTCGGTCCAAGGTTTTGACCCTCTGTTGGGGCGCTACCCCCGGCAACCCGCATGAAAAACGCTCTTCGGGTATTCCTTCCCGGAAGACAATTATAGGTCGTGCTCGAGTGCGACAAGCAGAGGTTTATGGAGAATTCGCATCCAACGCCTCAGGAGCGCAGCAGCATAGCCATGAGACGAAGCAAAGCGGGGCGGGGTAACGTCGAGGGTGCGGCCGTGGACGTCTAGAAACAGGGCATGGTAGGCGGCAGCCGAGATGGCTCGATGCCTATTAGCCAACGTGGTCGGGTTCCCTTTGTCCTGGTATCCGACGGCAGCGGCAAGGGCCACAGTAAGGCGAGGCGGCGGCAGGGCCCGGGACCGACCTATTTCCGTTAGGAGATGGCGGGCAGCGGCTATGCTCGCTTCAGAAGGACCAGCGGTAACCTGTGCGGGGCGCACGGCATTCGCGAGCGCGCGAAACCGGTCGACTAGGTACGGCTTCGGGTCGGCGAGAGCGGCATCCGCTAGCACGTGCAGCGGGTTCGCTGAGAGCGATTCGGCGAGAGCGGCATCCGCTAGCGCGTGCAGAGAGAGGCGTACGGCATCAGCTCGCGCGGGCCGCAAGGGCGGCACGGTGGGACAGCTGGTGGCGCGAGCGCGACTGCGCATGGCGGCGGGCAGGACGAGGCTGAGGGCTACGCGCCACGCGATCAGGGTTCGCTTGCTGGCGTGGAGATGATCGGGGACGCCGGCGCTCTTGCAGTCATATCCATACAGGGCGATATGCACGGCGCGGTAGGCGCAGGCGGCGATGGCTCGGTGGGTAGAGACTAGGGGGCGGATGATGCCGCAAACGTGTGCGACCGCGGCGGTAACGGCGGTAGGAGGTAAGTCGGGCGATTCAGCAAGGGCGTCGAGTAGGTCATGGACGACATGGGTAGCCTCTATGGACGGTGGGACCGGCTTTTTCGGGGCTCCACCGGGCGCGGGCATGACGGTGGGCGTGTGGTAGAGCACGACGACGGGCATGACGGTGGGCGTGTGGTGGAGCACTACGACGTCAGCATGGCGCCGGTAGGCTTGGCGGTCGGACGCGACGACGGCAGCCAGGCGTTGGAGCGGGCTAGGCGACTTCGGTAACGAAGCGGAGTTACACAAGGCGCTGGCTTGTGTGATGGAGCGTCCGCGTTCGATCGGATCTTCAGCGCGTAGGTCGCCAGAGGACGGAGGGAGGGCAGCGTCCGGACGCACATACGGCAAGGGTGGCGCAGCGATGGCTGCCGGGGACGACGCAACCACGGCGGCGACGACGGCTGCGGTAGACTTGGGCAACGTGTTTAGGGCATCACTCCTCAGGGAAGCGAAGTGCTGAGACTCCAGCGCGGCGTGCGGAAAGGCTGACTGGTCGAACAGTCGCTCTGACATGCCGCGGGTCGTGGAGATATACCGGGCGTACTTCCACCTACCTTTGGCGAACATCGCACGGTGCGGCAGGTCAGCACTGGGCACCGAGGACGTGCTGGGCGGCGTCGGGTGCGACAGTGGTACAGGAATCGCGGCTGACTTAGCCGGCTTGGGTCCTCTCGGGGTCGGAGGTTCGGGCTCGGGAGGATTTGCAAGATCGTAAGCGGATATCATTTCTGCGCAACGGAGGAGAAGCGCTTCTCTGGGCTCCCATGTGGCGGCGCTGGCTGGGTATTGCCTCCACTTGACTTTGTATGTCCGAGAGGGCGGCCGGTTACCTCGGTGACCGGTGATGCGGTCCACGATGTATTCATCGGCGGCGAGCGGCTCTGAGTCAGCAGTGGCCGGATGCGCTCGGAGACGGCTGACGTGGAAGACGTCATCTAGCATATTATTCGGAAGGTCGCGTAGGCGGTAGTTTCCGCTGCCGAGAGGCTCCAAAATGCGGCAAGGGGTCGACCAAGCCGAGGTCAATTTGTTAGCGTTGGAAGGCGGCATCAGGTAGCGTACGAGATCCCCTTCGGCGAATGCAGGAGAGTCGGGATCATCGCGCAGGGTGAGCTTTGCATAGGCGTCTTGGTATGCCCGCTCCTGCTCCACTCTGGTGGCGTCTCCAGCGCATTGCCAGGCTGCTGTTAGAAGGAGGTGCTGTCTCTGGGCATAGGTCCTGATGGCCTCGGGCAAGTCGGCTACGGGTGGCAGGGACTCGGGGGATTCGAGGGCTAGCGGCAGGCGCAGTTCACGCCCGTAGAGGACGCTGGCCGGGGACTGGTCGGTAACACGGTGCGGTGTGGCTCGGTACGAGAACAGCAGGAACGGCAAGTGGTCTGGCCAGTACGAGCCACCCTCGTCAGCTGCGACACACATGCGCACTAGGGTTCCTTGCACCCGTTCGGCGACGCCTTGCGACTGAGGGTGGTAGGCGGCGCCTTTGAGGAGCTGGACTCCCGTGCGGGAGTGGATGGCGGATGCGAGCTGGTTGGCGAGGTTGGATCCACCGTCCGAGCGGAGCTCGCGCGGCCAACCATAGCGACACGCTACGTGGCTGGTGAAGACGTCTAGCACCTGTTCAGCGGTGGGGTCGCCTTTGAACGGGATGACTTCGATCCATCTGGAGAGGGAGTCGACGAAGACGAGGATTTTGGTGTAGGATCCATCGTGGGATTCCACCATGTCGCAGGCGTCGCATACGACGGAGTCGAACGGGTAGCTCCCGACAGTGGGGCGGACGGGATGGCTGTGAGCCCGGTGCACGGCCCGGGCTGCGCTACACTCGTGGCAGCTCCTGACATGGTTCTGGACGTCCGTGGCCATACCTGGCCAGTATACATGGCGGCGGACAACTTTGAGCATGGCAACGGAGCCGATATGTCCCAGTTGTTCGTGGAACGCGTAGAGATAGGCGGGGCGGAGCTCGACCGGGATGAACGGTTTGGGCGAGGAAGACGGAGCGGGACGGCTGGGGGTGCGGGGCGGCTGTGAAGGGTCTACTCGCTGGACGAGCCCGTTCTCGCCGATGCGGAGATGGCGTGCCTCCCGGGCGGCCCACGTGGCTCGCTTGTGGAGCGCGCGATCGACGATTGGTCCGATAGAGCCGGTGGCGAAGTACGAGCGCAGCGTGGCGCAGTCAGGGTCGTTCGCTTGGGCCTCGAGGAGGGCCGCAGTTGTCGGTGTCTCGGTGGTAACGTAGGAATCTATGATGGTGCCGCGCGTCGCGTCCGCGAGTCGCAGCGTGCGGTCGGCCGCCAGGAGAGACTTGGCGGTAGTCACTGAAGCTTTCTTGGCCTGTGCTGCCGGGGCGCAGGTGAGGGAACCTGTAGGTTCCCAGCAGGCTGCGGTGACGCCGGTTCGGATCGTCTCGTGGTGGTCTTCGCTGGCACCGGAGCTAGCGGACCACTCCTGGAGCGAGACCCGGACCGCGGCTAGAGTGGCCTGGACGGTGGGAGCGGTGGGCCGCGCGCGGAAGCGAGGGCGGGTGGCGGCAAAGAGGCCAGCATGAATGGCTTCTCTGTAGGGGGAGATCAGGGCAATGTCCTCGAGAGAGCGTATGGCTGTCTTGTGGCCTTCGGCCTGGCCAGCAGGGGTCATTCTCACGTCTTTCAGCTCGGCGGGAGTAGCTGGTACCATCCATAGCGACACACGATGAGTGAGCCCGCGCCTGTCCACGTACTCACACTCGTGTGGGGTGGAACTGGCGAAGGCGGCCACCTGCAGTCGGTCCCAGAGGGTCTGGGGTAGCGTGACCTCTTCGTCGCATTCTCTGAGTAACGCAGAAGCAGTGCTGCGGTCACTTGGCGCTTGCTTTCCTCCTGGCAGATCCAGGCCGCCGTTCGGTTTGTGACGACAGTAGGTCATCATGGTCATCGGATCGAAGAACGCGACTTTGACTGCTCTGATATCGAAGGGGGGAGAAGGCTGCGGCGGTAGGAGCGGGGGGGTCGTGGCTCGAGCGGCAGAGGTAATCTTGGTGAGTGAGGCGACGAGGCGGGACACCGCATCGGCATCACAGTGGATCTTGCCGGGTTTGTGCATGACCTCGAAGTTGTACTCCATAAGTTTCATATTCCAGCGCATAAGGCGGGAGGCGGGACCTCCCTCGATGGTATCCTTCATCGTGTGCAACCAGCGCAAGGCGGCGTGATCTATGATGAGGAGGAAGCGTCGGCCCCACAGGTAGGGGCGCCAGGTACGGATGCTTTCGATAGCCGCGAGCAGCTCGATCTCGGTGACGGTGTAGTTGCGTTCGTGCTTCGTGAGGCGCCGGCCGTAGTAGCAGACTACTCGTTCGTGCCCTGCATCGTCCTCCTGGGTCAGAACGCCCCCCAATCCTTCCGTCTGCGCGCCATCGGTTTTAACCATGAAGAGGCGGTCGAAGCGGGGCATACTCAGGATGACTGGCTCGGTGGTCATGAGATCAATGAGGGTGATAACAGCTTGCTGCACTTCAGGCTTCTGGCTTTCAGTCGCCACGTCCACGCCGGCTTTGGTGAGGTCGGCCAAAGGCGCGGTGATGGAGGCGAAGCCTTTAACGAAGCGGCGGTAGTAGGAGCACAGCCCGACGAATGACCGTACTCGCTCCAAGGTGTTGATGGATTTAGGATCGATGTCGAGAATCTTCTGGATCTTCGCGGGTTCCATCTCCAGCCCCTTACGACTGATGATGTGGCCCAGGTAGGCGGCGGAGGTGGCGAACAGAACGCACTTCGAGGCCTTGGCGGTCATGCCGGCCCAAGCAAGGCGCTCCAGGACGAGGTCAAGTCTGGTAAGCATCTGCTCAAAGGAGGCAGCTTCGCGCGTCTCGATAGTGGGGCCTACCCCGGTGGACCAGACGCCCACGTCATCAAGGTAGGGCATGCACACCTCCCACGCTAGGCCTTGCAATGCTGCGTCCATGAGGCGACACATGTACGAAGGTCCAGACTGAACTCCAAAGGGGAGGTAGTTCCACTCGTATTTCTGTCGGTGGGTAACAAAAGCAGTGCGAGCCTTGTCCGACTCTTTGATCGGCAGAGTCCAGAAGCCCGCGGCCAAGTCGATGGTGGACAAGAAGAGGGAGTCCTGTGCGCCAGCGCCCGAGGCGAGGCGGTCTATGGCTTCGTCGCAACGGGGAATGGGGGAGTCTAGGGTGAGTAGCTTGCTGTTCAAGTCCCTGAAATCAATGCAGAAGCGGGTCTCGCCCGACTTCTTCTTGACTAGCACGACTCGGCTACCCCATGGGGAGTTAGACTTGCGGATGATGCCATTGGCCTCCATTTCTGCTACATGAGCGTCAACGATGGCCTGTCCAGCCTCCCCGTGGCGGGCAGCTGCGTGGCGGTGAGGTTTAGCCCCCTCGATCAGGGGTAGCTCCACTTCAAGCAAGTGGGTGTGCGCGGGGTCCTTCGGGTTCATGGCGAAGGCGCGGATGTGTTTGGCCAGGAGAGATCTAACCCTCAAGCGTTGCTCTGGGGTTAGGCGGGAGTGTTCGTCCACTACTATGCTATCGATGGTCGCTCGTTGATCGGCGCTTAGCCTTTCGTAGGCGTCGCCGCTTCCGGGGTCGAGGGCTCCGGGCGCTTTCACCTCGTAGTCTATGAGGCATCGGGCTACCGGGGCAGATGAGGGTATGGTGGTTGCCCGGTGTAGCACGTTGATGAGGCGCACCGGTACCAGTCCTTCCGCGTTCGGTTTGGAGAGGCTACATGCGACCGGAACTCCTGGTTCGAGACCGTGTGCGGCGGGGATACGGTCAACCAGGATGGTGTCGGTGTGTTCACGGTGGGCCAAAGGCATAGGTAGCCACACGGTGACCTCGGTGCGGGCTGGTAGCGTGATGGCTGACTTGCTGTAGAGGAGGTATTCATCCGTAACGGTTTGGCTGGTAACATGTTCTAACGGCGAGACAGCTGTGGTCGGGTCAGAAACGGGAGGAGTGCTGACTGGGTCGTCAAGGGGAACCAGGGCGGGATGCTCTGAGGTGAGGATCTCGTCGGAGGGTCCAGTGGCGTCGTCGTTGGGAGCTTTGAAGGCTACGGGGCAGCATCGCCGTTTCAGGCGGACTGGGGCAGAGACGGCAGGGAGGCTGGAAGCTGCGCACGAGAGCGGGATGGCCAGGTGGCGGCGACGACCGCGGTGGGTAACTTGCAGGCGCATGGCGCCAGAGCCGTCTTTGCCAAAGGGTTCCACCGTGGCTCGATACCGAGCGAGGAAGTCATTACCAAGCAGGAGGAGGTCACCCCCTTCCACTACCAGGAAGTCGTGGCGGAATGGGTGGCCACTCAGGGCGAAGACCAGGGTGACTGTGCCTCTGGATATCAGAGGGTTGCCGTCTGGTCCTACCAGATCTTCGTTGACGGTGGCGTGGCTCGAGCTTCTGCTCACTGCGGCGTCGGCGGGTAGACGGGCCAGGATGGCGCTGCCTATGATAGACGGACCCGCTCCGGTGTCGCCGATGGATTCGTTGATGGCGCATGCTGCGCGGCCGATTGAGAACATGGTGTCTGATCCTCCTCGGGTGCCCGCGTGGGTGGCGACAGCAAAGTCCGCGAGGTAGGCGGCGTTGGTAACGAACGGCAGAGCGGGTGGCGGCTTGATGATGTCTTTCTCCAGGAAGGTTGTAGTCCCGGCGACTCCAGCGGTAACGGTGGGCGGGAGGTCAGATGGTCGGAGGGGGGCGCTGGCCACCACGACGTTTGGTGGTGAGGCTTTCACGAACCTCGAGCGGTAGTCGTCGCGGTATTCTGCAGCACTTCGGCAGGAAGGACTAAGGGGGGCTGGAGCTTCTCCCTGAGTACGCAGACCGGGGTACGATTGTGCGGGTGGTCGGCGAGTTTGGCGCTGAGACGTCGGAGCTGGGTTGCGGGCCGACGCCTCGTCGGCCTGAGCGTTCTTCCTCTGTTGCGTCTGCTGATCTAGCTGGAAGGTGAGGTGTGTAGCCGACTGTCTCCAGCGAGGTAGCTGGTTCAGGCGTGTGGACACCCCACTTAGGAGAGCTGAAAAGCTGGCCGAGGCAATGGGTTGACGCGGCCGGTGCGTGATCTCGTCGATGGTGCTATGTTCAGCTGGGAGTAGGGGTTGCCAGCGGTATCCGGATAAACGTCCCGCGGGGCCAGAGGGTTCCAAGGCTCTCCACTTCCCGTAGGTTCGGCGCAGGCGTACGATGGGGAGGGTGGGAATCGGCGCGGCGGGTCGAGGCAGCTCCCAAGGGCGCATCCCTAGGTCCTGTGGTGGGTCTAGGGGTGTGTCCTCGTCGATGGCGTATGTGCGCACGGCGGCTACTCGCGGGGAACGGCGCGGTTCGGCAATGAGGCTTGCGTTCGCAGAAGAAACCAGGGACTCAGCGGTGTGTTTGTCAGGGTGAGCCGCGGCGTATAGGTTGATCAACGGCGTCCACTGCAGGGCCATGGCTGCGGCTATACCGAGGAATGTGCGGCTGCGTCGATCACCTCTAGTAACACTGTTGGGGAGGCGAGCGAGAGCGCGCTCTCGACCGGGGACAACATGGGTGGGGATCAGTGGGGGCAAGCTCTCTGATAGGTACAGCGCGGTCGGTTTGGTCTGCCCAGTGCCGTGCTGCCATGGGTGGATGTGTTGCGTCGGCTGGAGTCCTCCTAGCTCCTGACGAGCGTAGCCATGTAACTTGGGTTGTTCCAGGCATACGAACGGGGCTTTCGTAGCGTGCTGACTTTTGAACTGGGCCACACCTTCAAGCATGCGGTCGAAGCGACCCGGCTCGGTGTGTAGGTACTGGACACCGGCGTTGCTTAAGTAGGTGCAAGGGGGGTGGCAGATAACGAGGTCCCAGCCCAGGTCCTGGATGTGGGAGGCGTCTCCCTGGAAATGGGGTGTATCCGGTGAGTCGGAGGTTGACGGATTGAGGTCGCAAGTAGCTACGTCCGCTCCAGCTTCCCTGAACATTCGTGAAATGGTTCCGGAGGTCTCTCCTACTATTAGTACGCGGGCAGCTCTGCTGCTACCACCCCCCAACTTTGTCGTGTCCGTGTCCTCACGGAGGGATCGTAGTTGACGTAGTATCGTGTCGTAGTGTTCGGGAATGGCGTCAGCTGGTGAATCGTCTTTAGCGTCGGATCGTCTACGCGTTTCAATCAGTGTCTGTGCAGCCTCCCGTACGTCGCGTGCGGTGACTGTCAGTGTCCCTCGTGAGCGCGCTCGATCACAACTAGCGTGGACGAGACGGTCAAGTAAGTGTTGGTCAAACTGGACGTCGCCGTTCGTGAGGCGTTGCATGTCTGCGAATGACGCTGCAGCGACTGTACGTGCCTCGTCCTCCATCACAGGTGTGAGGAGGGTCGTCCGGAGCTGCGGGGCTACAGGTGGAAAGTCGCACGGTCTTGCGTCGCAATTTCGGCGGTACAGGTGCTCCGCCCATCGGACAGGGGTGGTTAAAACATGTGCAGGGGTGACAGGGCGCTGAGGTCTTCTCACGGTGCCGCGCGCTTCGCGAAGAGCTGCTGCCACTGCCTTTCGTTCCGCTGGTGTCATGGAAACGGTCTGCGCTGAAGAAGCAGGAGCCCATATCCAATGACAGGCGAGGGAAGCAGTGACTACTGGTCTAGCGGTAGCGGAGTGGTAGCACAGGGAGCAGGTGTCTTCAGACTGGCCGAGCCAAGAGCTTGCTTTATGCAGGGCACGGCTTACGGATCGGGGGTCAGCGAAGTGGCGTGAGATCAGTCTGATGGCTGACTCGTGAGGCGACTCGAGAGACGTGGGTTCGACGGTCGGGAGCCGCAGCTTTCCTTGGCAGACTTGCATCAGGATTTGGTCGCGGTTGCGTGAGCGGCGGGTGATGGCCAGGACCACCGAGGCGTAGGCTGGTGGCTTCGGGTTGCAGCGCAACAGCGGGCAAACTGGTATACGAACGTCGTCCTTCAGGCGGCTCAGGTGAGGCTTCAGGAGATGATAGAGTGAGTTCGCGTGGCGATCGAGTCGGATCGTAGGCTGGAGCGGAGCGGACCAAGGGACCAGCGCCAGGGTGCAGTCCACATCACTGACTTGCATAGTTCGTGATAAGGTCTGTCGAAGGCTGTGGAGAGAGAAGCCTTTGGGTGGTACGAAGACGTGATGGACACATGCTTCATCGATGAGTGCCATACGACGATGACAAGCAACGTCTCCCCAGCCGCTAGGGAAGTGGCCTAGAGTCGCGGTGATGCACGCCAACAACTGAGCTGGTAGGTCGTCCCCTGGCTCAAGTCGGACGGCAGGCAGCGAGTGGGAGGATCGTTGTGACGGGTTAACGAGGAGCAGAAGGTGGGCATGATCGGCCAAGACGACGGTGTGCAGCTTGGTTGGATCGGCAGGGATAAACGTGCTGGCCGATGCTGAAAGAGCGGCCTCTGGCTGGAGCTGCGGCATGGCGGGGCTGGTCGGCCTGGACAGGGCGGCATCCGGAGCAGGTTCGGGCTGGTTACGGCTCACGGCGGCTGCCACCTGCACGTCGCTGCCGACACATCAGGCGTCCGATCGGTAGCGCAGTGCCGACTGGAGGAACGCCCGGCTCTTGGGTGGGTCGGAGGCATCACCACCTTCGGCGAGGTAGCGTTTGAAGCAAGCACACATGCCGGGGAAGTGCGCACCGTCACCGCAGCCAAACTTCCAAAAGTCTGGGTTGTCAGGACTCGCGTCGCGTCCTTTGGCCTTCGGCCGATAGAAGCAGTACGCGCATGCATCCTTGGGGTATGGCTGTCCAGGTTCAGGACGAGGGCATCGGTTTAAGCGAAGCTCGGTCATGTCAGCGTTGGCTGGGCGGGCCTTCGACGCAGATGCGTAGACGGACGTGCGTTGGCCATCGACTACTGCTTCGTCGAGTCTGTCAAAGTCGACCATCAGCGCTCGCCAGTTGTCCTTGTCCCACATCTGACCTTTTGGTTCTCCCTTAGAACCTGCCGGCGGAGGGCAAGTGCGCCTGCCAGTGGGGGCGCCGGCGGAGCTAGATCCTTCGCCGCGGGCGGGACGCGGGTCAGGTGCGTATGGTACTGCGGCGGCGGCATAAGGTGGGGCGAACGGCGGAGCGGGGGTGCTTTTCGGTGCGGTAGCGCGTCGTTGCGCTGCCGCGGCTCGCTGCTTGCGAGGGCGGCGCGGCTCGGGCGCCTCGGGTTCGTATTCGATGGGGTCAGCGTCATCAGAGCGATAGTCGTCGACTAGGGTGACCAAGGGGCGCGGTCTGCTGGGGGCAGCTGCCACCTTGCGAGCCTTTGGCTCTACTGAGCTATCGTCGCGGCGAGGGCGGGGTGCAACTTCCTTCGAGCGGTGCGACCGTTTATCCTCCAGATAATCAGTCCGGAGCCTTTCGAAGCGTTCACCCACGTCTTTGAGGTGGGTTTCAGCGAAGTTCTGCAGGTCGAGTTCCTCTAGCTTCTCTGCTGTAGGGCGGCGCTTATAGCTGCGCTCCATGGTGCCCCATACAGCGTTGAACTCTTCGTGGACGGCCTTGCCGCGGGCCTCGTCACGTTCGTCCGCCAGCAAGCACTGTCTTGCTTTCTTGAACAAGGCTTGACGACGCGTCGGGTCTTCCAGGACGTTTTCACGGTTGATCAGCGGGTTGTCGAGCTTTTCAAGGTAGAAATCGACGATCCGAGCCATCATGGTGGGGGCGTCCATCGTGGGCGCGCGAGAGCTGAGGCGGTCGAAAGGCCACATGCCGTCTTCTCTTGAGTAGAACGACGCGTCCAGTTTGAACATGAAGACTTCTGCGTGCAACAATGGGTTATCTTGCAGCACGGCGTCGCGCAGGGCGATGCGGACGAATTGAGTGAGCCTGGCGTGGCCATCTCGGTCGCGGTTGAAGCGGTGGTACATGTCTCGAAGGATATCCATCCAGAAAGCCCCGACTTGGAGGGCTACGCCCAAATGACCAACTAGGTTGATGCGGAAGGTATTCTTGTAAGCCATGCTGCACTTGAAAGGGTCTTCGGAGGACAGGTCGGCGGGGATGGAGAGCTTTGTCATGCAACCATTGCCGGCGCTCATGGCCGTCTTGGCGTTGGTCCTGATGGAGTGCTCGCGCCGCTCCTTAAACGCGGGTACGTAGAGGTGACGCCGGAAGACGGACAAGCCGGCGGGGTCGACGCTGGTAGCGTCTTGGACTGCCAGCACGTGTTCCTTATCTTGGACTTGACTTGTCAGGTACTGTGCTTCGACGGGGAGGAGTTCGGCGCCGGCGTGAGCAGACGTGTTTGCCAGTGTCGCGGGAACGGGGGTGCTGGGTGGGAGCGATCTCGTTGTCGGCGTCGATGCTGTTGCTGGTTTCGGAGCTTTGGGAGGCTTGGGCTTAGACACAGAGACGGACGCGACCGTGGATTCGTCGGAGGAGGAGGAGTCGTCCTCGGAGTCGGGCGCCGGCGGGTCCTCGGGGAAGAAGAGGCGAGCTCGGCGAGCCAGGGCGAGCACGAGCGCGGCGTCAGGGTACTGGTCGGCGGAGACACCTCCAATGCCGTCCACCCGGCGTAGCTCAGCGCAGTGGGGCCGCACGACGAGCTGGTCCACATACACCAGCTCAGTCGGTAGGGTAGGTGCGGAGAGGAGGGCGACGACATCCTTACCTGTGGCTTGGATGTGTTCCTTGAGGGTTGTCCTCCAATCGGCGGATTGGATGTTAGAAGTCCAGAGACTGGCGAAGTCCGGACAAGGCGGGTGCACAGAGAACGGAGGCGTGTTGTCGCCGCAGCGACTGGCAGTGTCGAAGTCGGCTGCAGGGGCACAGCTGAGGGTCGTCGGGGCGTCGACCAGGGCGCCGCCCTGCGGTGCGTCCGTGTCGGGAGCGGGAGCGGGCGTCCAACCGATCGCGAGCAGCTGCTTGACTCTCTGCGTCAGATCAGCGTTGTCTTGCTTGAGCTTGGCTATCGTGGTGGCAGAATGCGCAGACTCGTGGCGTAGCGCGGTAGCAGCGGACTCGGCTCTTGCTTCGCTCGTCCGGATTTGCTCTTCGAGCGATGCTTGCTGGAGCGCGCTTTCCTTCTGGCTGGACTCAGCGGCAGCAGCTCGCTGGCGCATAGTTGCCAGCGTGACTTGGTCGACAGCTTGCCGGTCCTTGGCATCTAC